>Ga0172379_10005366_pt1 | contig 17994 bp, 19 predicted proteins | sample GrowelOW334metaG_FD_119756 | JGI IMG/M metagenome (GOLD analysis project Ga0172379, IMG submission 119756) | Groundwater microbial communities from an aquifer near a municipal landfill in Southern Ontario, Canada - Groundwater well OW334 metaG | ecosystem: Environmental > Aquatic > Deep... | reverse complement strand
TCTATCGTGGATATGGTTGAACAAGCGGTGACAACCCGGTCTCTTCCGCTGTTATTTATTGCCGGCAGAACGGTGGATCTGCAGAAAGTTCGTTCAATGGAAGCTGTTTTTCCGTTCACCGTCGCTTCGGAACGGATGGATGAACAAATGATTCTGCCGTCCGTCCCATTGAAAGCAAAAGGACATCAGCTGCTGCAGGGATGGAATGCATCGTGGGATAAACTGCCGCCGCTTTTTTATTCGCTCCAGACCTTTGCAGCAAAACCGGAAGCACAGAACCTGCTTGGTGTGAAGATACAAAACGTTGCGTTGACGAATCCGCTGCTGCTCGTTCGCACTATCGGACAGGCAAAATCGGCGGCCATGCTCGGGTACGGTATCTACCGCTGGAAACTGCTTGCCGGTTCAGCGGAAGAGACGAAAGAATTTTTCGATTCGTGGCTCACCGCCCTCGTCCGCTGGCTCTCCACGCGAGAACAAGACAACTATCTTCGCATCGAACCGTCGAAGGAATTCTATTCGCAGGGTGAACGGGTGGACATGATGGGACAGGTGTACAACGAAAGCTATCAACCGGTGGACGGTGCAGAAGTACAGATAACGCTTCGCTCGCTGCGCAACAACGAACGATTTGAAACAACACTTTCTTCTCTTGGATCCGGATTATATGACGGATCGTTCGAAGGACTTCCCGAAGGGGATTTTGCCTACACTGCCGTGGCACGGCAGGGAAGCGATACAATCGGTACGACGAATGGACGGATCTCCGTCGGCGAACAATCGATCGAATTTGCTGAAACAAAAATGAACAAACCGCTGATGAAACAACTTGCTACCGCATCTGCTGGCGCGTATGCAGATGCCTCCGGGTGGGACGGCCTTGTGGATGGTATACTGAAACGGGAAGAGATGAAGCCGCATGAACAGATCCGCACCAGCGAATTCAACCTCTGGAATCTTCCTTCCTATCTGGCTATCGTCATTCTGCTTCTGGGGATCGAATGGCTCATCAGAAAATTAAACGGTATGTTATAACTATCGGAATATATACATGAAACGTACTTTTCTTCTCCTCGGATCGCTCTTCGCATTCTTCGGTGTAGCGCTTGGTGCCTTCGGTGCGCACGGACTGAAACAATTCATTGCGCCGGAAGCACTTGCAGTATTCGAAACGGCCGTCCGCTATCAGATGTATCACGCATTTGCAATTCTTATTGTTGCCTTGCTTGTTGATTTGCATCCGCGCATGGCGCTGGCGGGAAGATTGTTTGGATTGGGCATTCTCCTGTTCAGCGGAAGTCTGTATGTGCTTGCGGTAACCGGCATCCGTTCATTCGGCTACGTTACACCATTTGGCGGATTCTGTTTTCTTGCCGGCTGGTGGGTACTGTTCATTACCGCTTTTAAAATAAAAAAGGAGAACTGAAATTCAGTTCTCCTTCATCCGGCTGCCGTTCTTCACGGCTCAACCGTCAATCTATTGTTATTTGCTGGCGAGCATCGAGGAAACATCTGTACTGGAGACAGTATTCAGAACTTTTCCCTGTGCATCAAGAATGTTCATGCTGCCGTCTTGATTCTGCACTGCATATGCCAGCACAGTACCCTGGCTGTCTTTCACCACTGATTTCCCATCTTCCTGAGCAATAACGAAAGTCTTTCCTGCATAGCTGATCTCGACGTTCTTTGTTTCCTTATTGAATGCAACGGTTGTGCCGTCGTCGGATTTGATGGTGGATGCCATCGGGTTGGTACCGGTCCAGAATTCGATCGAGTTCAGGATGACGGTGTCAATGAAGCCGGCAATACCGTACACCGGAACAACATAGCAAGCCAGGAATACGACTTCCACTACCCATTTGTTGCCAAGGGAACCGTTCCAGTTGTACACCTTCTTTGTAAGGCTGAACGATCCGTAACATCCAACGGACATCACCGCCATCGAAGCAACGAGAACCATCACAACGATCTTCTTGAATAATTTGTTCATTCTAACTCCTGTAAAGTATTTGGGAAAATAGTGGATTAGTTTCTGAAGCGATAATACCACAATTTTTTATTGATGGCAATAGCCAGGCGGATATATTTGCGTAAAGGATCCAGGTGTTCCTATTCAGTTCCCGAAGTGCAAACGAGAGAAGAATTCTGTACTTGCATCTTCCGTGAACTTTCCTAACTTTACCGACACTATGAGCAGCATTTTCAAACATCTTACACAGCCGGATGAGAAACTCTTTTTCTCCCGTAACGATGCATCTGATCCCCGGATGGGCGATCTGGTAATCCGCGGTGAAAAGCATTTTACCGATGCGATCGTTGCCGGCATCATCGGCGTTCCGACGGATGAAGGGGTGAAACGGAACGGCGGCCGCATCGGCGCTAAAGGAGGACCGACTGTTATCCGACAGGAATTCTATAAACGCACGGCGTTCGTTATCGGAAAAGAGAAATCACCCGCCTCCGTACCGGTGTTCGATTTTGGAGATGTGAAGATTGGGAAAACCCTGGAAGAGACCCACGAGATACTTGCGGACGTGGTGCATGCGCTCATTTCAGCGAATATCACCCCCATCGTTCTGGGGGGCGGTCATGACATCGCCTATCCTAATTTCCTCGGTTTTTCCAAAGGGAAAAAGAGTGTCGGTGTGATCAATATCGATACGCATCTGGATTACCGGAAACCGAATCCCAAACGGAATAGCGGCACCTCGTTCCGGCAAATGCTTGATCATCCGGTGAGTCCATTGAATGCTATGAATCTGGTGGAAGTGGGGATCCAGTCGTTCGCAAATTCCAGCGAGCACTATTCCGAACTGGTCGAACGGGGCGCGACAGTCTTTTCTCTCCGTGACGTCCGCGAAGACGGCATTACCAAGATCATGGACCTCGCGTACGAACTATCAACATCCAATGCCGATTCACTCTATATCAGTTTCGATTTAGATGCAGTCCATGGTGCAGATGCTCCCGGTGTGAGCGCACCGCTGCCGACCGGTCTGACACCGGAGGAATTTCTGACGGCTGCACTGTTTGCAGGAAAACGCCGCAAGACGAAGCTGATTGATATCGTTGAAATGAATCCAAAATACGATGTGGATGGCAGAACGGCGAAGCTCGCCGCACTGGCGATGATGTATTTTCTCACAGGAATTGCAAACCGTTAATTGTTTGCGAGTGGTTGAACAAGACAATGTCCAAATTTTTTACAGATAAAAACGCCAGCCAATGAGTTGGCGTTTTTCGTTTAGAGGAAAAATTATTGAAAACCCGATACATCGGAAACGTATGGTCCACTTCTCACCAAATTGTTGTATCTTGTAAAGTGTGTGAACCACAGAATCACTAAAGGAGTGCGGTATGGCTGAACAACAAACGATTGAATTACGCTGCAGCAAGAATCCAGACGGGAAATATAACGCGAAGACTTTTGTGAACGGGAAAGAGCTGAAGGGGAAGGAATTTAACGTTATTCGCGGCGACCAGTTCTCACTGGTGCTGTTGTATCATCAAATAAAGAAAACCTATTCGTCCGGCGAAGTGCATATTAAAGGGTTGGACAGGAATTCCGAACTGAATATCCTGCATTCAGAACTATAGGAAGATATAGCCTTTCGCTTCTGGATGGAGCCAAAGGCCGTGTTTTCGTCAGCTATTCCCAGGCGGATTGTAATTGCCGACCAGATCGGATTCGATGTTCAATCGCTTCTTTTTATCTTCTTCCTGGTAAATACAGATGCAGTTTGCATTGTACCGGGTGAAGAACTGATCTTTCATCCCGTCGAATTGTTTGCCGAGATTTTCCGTCTGTCCTACAAAAATATGTTTGTGTGATACTTTGTTCATCTCATCCGTGGACCGGCGGGTGATCACATAGACCGCAGCAACTTGCTTAAATAACGTCGTCATCGGATGGATGGCGAACGAATACTTCTTTCCTGATTCTCCCCGAAACGCTATTTGTGCCATGACCCTCTCCTCTTTGTATACAGTATCGGCAAAATTACCTCTAAATCCTACGATATCAGGATTATATTCCATTAATCTCAGTACGCACGAAACCCGAATCAAACTGACTTCGGGTTTGTGAAGAGGAAGAGAAGAGAGGGGTGAATATCATTGCGTGTTGTCGCTCAGCAGTTGTTCCTGCAACCGTTCCGATGCTGCGCGGAAAAAACTTTCTTCATTTGCCGAAACAATGTTGTGATCATTGGAATACCATTCGGGGTTTTCGCAGATCGACAATGCGATATACGCTTTATACCGTGTTGTGCCGGATGGATGCGATGTTCTGATGTCGTTTATTGTTGAAACCAGTTCTGAAACGTCGGCGTTGGGGTAGCGCATTTTCATTAAGGATGTTATACGCATCGCTGATTCGATCAGTCCGGGATTCGATGAATGCAAAGCAGTCCGTAAATTCGTGGTTGCAAAATGGATCAACTTCTCTTCTGTGTTGAATTTCTTTGTGGGTTCTGTGGAAGCGGCGAAATGGACGGTGAATATTGCTAATGCGGCGATCACTGCTATTCTTGATTTCATGACATCCTCCTGTGGGTTTTGTTCTTCTCTTACTGCAATTTTGTAACAGAGTGAACGGAGAGAGAGCAGAGAAAGATGTGTATGCAGCGTCAGGATATGTAAAAAGATGTCACACGGTCGGCGTAAAAAAAAGCCGTTACAAGAACGGCTCTCATCGGGCGGAAATGCTGAATGTGTTTTACTCTGTCTTTGATACGACGTGATCGATCTTCTTATGAATAGGTTCAACGGTTTGCAGATATCGATAGATCGCTTTTAATTCCAGATCGGTCATATTCTTGAAAGCTCCCCACGGCATCGGCGTTCCTGCGATCTGCACTCCCTGACGGAAGCGATGCATAAAAACATCTTCCGTCCACTGAAAAATTTTTCCTGTCTCCGGATCGGGCGTCAGGTTTGGAGTTGTGAAGGTAAGTTCCGGTTTTTCGTCGGACGGCATTTTGAATCCGCCGGAAAATGGGTCGCCGACGAATGCACCGGTCATCATATTGCGCTCGGTATGGCATCCGACGCAGTTGGCGACGGAATGCGCCAGATATTTCCCGTAGGCGGATGTGGAATCGATCGTCGTCTCTTTCGGCGGTTCGCCGGTAGGACCGACAGGAGTGATGATGAATGCGACCACGGCCTTGCCGAGAAAATTGATTTCACGGTTCACCACGGTATGATTTACCGGAGGCAGTGTACGCAGATAGGAAATAACCGCGGTCAAATCCTCATCACTGAGATCGTGAAACGGCATGAAGTCAAATACAGCGCGTCCGTCCGGAAAAACACCGTACCGCAGTACGCGGGCAATTTCCTTATCGCTCAGGTTTCCAATTCCAGTCTCCTTGTCCGATGTGATGTTCAAGGTGCGTATAACGCCGAATGGTAGTGCGAACTCGAAACCTCCCTTCAGTTCTACTGGTTCGCCGTTCACCGCTTTTTGCAGATCTTCCTTCGCAAAGTGACAGTTTACGCAATGGGCAGGGCCGTTTGCCAGGTGTCTGCCGCGAGCGATAACGCTGCTGTCGCTGCTTGCCGTGATGTTGGGATACGGTGCATCGAAGGACTTGTTTTGCAGCGCAAAGACCGCTGCAACGAAAAGCACTATTGCTACTCCCAGCACAATTCCCACCCACTTCAGAACTGACAGGAGTTTGTTCATGGTTCCACCTTTCAATTGAGTGATGAAAATATCGGGCAATATACCAGCCGTCAATGAAATTTTCAAGACAAAATTATCCGATTTTTTGTTCTTAAAAAGATTTCCCATACATTCCTTTTACTACAATGAAGATTACAGGAATGACACGGGAACGGTTTGAACAGATTGCGCAGGAAGCGTTTGATTTACTGCCTGCCGATTTTACCGAGAAGGTGGATAACGTGCAGATTGTTGTGGAGGATTATCCTTCGGAGGATGCATTAAGAAAAACAAAATCGGATCGATTTTCTCTTTTAGGATTGTATCAGGGAATACCACTGACTCATAGAGGACAATGGTACGGCATGAGTGCAACGGTGCCGGACAAAATCTCGCTCTATCAAAAGAATATCGAATCTGTTTGCAGGGATGAAGAAGAGATGGAACTGCGTATTACTGAAGTACTGTTTCATGAGCTCGGTCATTACTTCGGGATGAATGAAGCGCAAGTGCGCAGTGCTATGAAGAGGTTCATGTAAACATCTAGTATAGTTGTAGGACACCTTAAAGGTGTCCTACAACTATACAACGTACCATACTTTTTCTTACCGAACGATCATTTGATCGACCGAATATTTTCCCGCCCCTTCCACCAGTAATGCAAACGCAAGACCGATCACGAGCAGATGGTATTCATACCCTTCGCCGGATTGTGCGCCGAACCAGTTCATGAAAAATCCATTTTGCAAATGAGATGTGAGAATGATGCCGATCATCAGTCCGATGAAGCCGAGAGCGATAAGCCTGGTGCCGAGTCCGGCGATGAGCAGCAGTGATCCGACAAATTCCAGCAGGATTACGGAGAGACCGACGATATACGGCAGTTTTGCGGTGCCGGTGAAGAATCCCATTGTGCCGGTGAAGCCGTATCCGCCGAACCAACCGAGCATTTTTTGTGCGCCGTGCGGGAAGATGATGAAACCGATCGTTGCCCGGAGGATGAGTCCAACGATATCATTGCTGGTAGAAAAAAGTGTTGTAAGCATTGTTGACTCCTGTTTAAATGTTTGATGATGATGTTTCTAAACTCATACAAACATAGTGAGAAACAGGGTGGGAGTGTGATGAAGGAGGTCAAGAAATTTTATTGATGTAGGTCAAGGGAAAATTTCTTGAAAAACAGATCGCTTCGTCGTGTCGCATTCCGCGACACTCTTCGCGATGACAATCCGATATTATTTTTTCTTTGCCAACTGTTTTCTCATCCGGCTGAGGAATTCCGGTGTGACGCCGAGATAGGAGGCGATGTGGCGGAGAGGGATCCGCTGTTCAAATGATGGATACTTCGTTCGGAGGTCAAGATACCGTTCCTGTGCGCCGCCGGTGAGATGGGAAAGTACGCGGCGCTGGTGCGCAATGTGCGCATTGCTGAGCAGGATGCGGAAGAACCGTTCGAACTTTGGTATTTTTTCCAGCAGCAGTTCAAAGTCGTTCCGGTCGATCTGGAACAGTTCCGAATCTTCCATTGCTTCGATAGTGAGGGTGGCGGGTTCTCCGCTAAAGAAACTGGCCATATCGCCGATCCACCATCCTTCCAATGCGAACTGCACAATTCGTTCATGTCCCTGTTCATCCGCGTAATAGGCACGAAGACATCCTTTGGTGACAAACTGTTCAAACCGTGACACGTCTCCTGCCTGAAGAAGATATTGACGCTTCCGGAGTTTTTTCACGCGGAGCAGCGAGCAGAAGAATTTTTTCTCTTCCGCAGTGAGCGCAATATGTTTTGCCACATTGGCAAGGATTAAATTATAGAGGGATTTTGGTGCTTTCATCATCGTAATACAATATACTATGTGGAGAGATGGATACGCAAGATGCTTTCATAGATTCTGTCTACAGAACCTTTCTGTGCAGTGAGCGAGCAAAAATTGTCACCGAATACCGAAATCATTTTTTGTGATAACAAACAAATCAAATGTTACAGAAAATTTGGTAGATTCAAAACGCAGTAAATAATTCCACTTTTACCAATAACAAAGGAAATTTTTGATGAACAAATTCTGTACTGGATTCCTATTGCTCAGTATTCTGTTAACCTCAAACGTAAATGCCCAAAATCTTGATTTCGAAAGCTGGACAGATGGTAATCCGACCGGCTGGTTCGCTAACAATGTTCCGCCAGTATATTCTACGATAACGCAATCTGCCACCGCTCATTCGGGAACATCGGCGGCAAAAGGGGAAGTGATCGACTATATGTCGTTTGTAACGCAGCCGATTTTACAGTCGGGTGACGATGCGGGAGGATTTGCCTTTTCGCAGCGTCCGGCATCTGTTTCTGTCTATTATCAGTTCTTCCCTGCAGCTTCCAGCGGCGACCGGTTTGGATTGAATGTGGTATTGTATAAAGGTGGAGTGGGCGGAATAGCTGTGGCTGTTGCCGCGATTGCTCCCGGAACGACGGTGTCGTCGTACACACAGTTGACGGCAACATTCAACTATTCGACCAACGATATTCCCGACACGTGCGTTGTGCAGATGCAGATCGTTGGACCGGGAACAGGCGATCAGGCGACGCCGCATGTCGGCAGTTATTTTCTTGTGGACGACGTCTCATTCTCGGGACCGACGGCCGTAACACAATCTGTCATGCATCCGAAACAGTTCGGATTGGAACAGAATTTTCCGAATCCGTTCAATCCGTCGACGAACATTCGATATTCACTCTCACAGGCATCACATGTGGATTTGACAGTGTATGATCTGCTCGGAAATGAAGTAGCAACACTTGTGAAGGGTGAAATGGAAGCGGGAGAGCACACGGTAACCTTTAACGCGTCACATATGTCCAGCGGCATGTATTTTTACACGCTGCGGACGAAGAATTTTTCCGAGACAAAACGAATGATGTTGATACAATAATCTGCCAACATCGATGATAGTACTTCAGGCAGCCGCATGGCTGCCTTTTTTATTATTACCGGAATCGCTCGCACGAAGTGTACGGTTGCATTTCTTATCAGAAAAAGAGAAGGGAAGTCCGTATCTTTACACTGATGACGAACAATTTTGAACGCATGATCCAGTTGGCGGAAGAGTTCTTTGCAACGAAGAACGATCCGTCACAGCTGACAATTACCGAAGAGGTGATGGAGCAGCTTCGTTCCATCCATCCCGCAACGATGGGAGAAGTTGCGAACGAACAGGGCCCTATTGCATGGACAATTGTTATTCCCACCACACGGCGGATACAAGAACAGTTTCTCAACGGGGAGATTGGAGAGTCTGAACTGCTAGAATTAACGCTGCGTACAAGAGAACGTTACCTTAAATATACTTCCATCTATCTTTGTTCTGCACTAACGCTCCCCGAATTCCGCGCGAAAGGACTGGCAAAGAAATTGGTCTGCGATTCCATCCGGGAAATTCAAAAAGAGCATCCGATCGATGGACTGTTTGTGTGGGCGTTTAGTGAGGAAGGCAAAAAACTTGCCCGTAACGTTTCTGTGTTGACAACATTGCCGTTGTTTGAGTATAAAGAGAAATAGTTCATTCATTGAACCGTTCGCTTAAAGCGAGCGGTTCATAACCGGTTGAGAAGTGTCTGATAACTATTCTTTATGCGATGGTGATAACAACATTCCCCGTTTTCTCTCCCGTTTCAACATACCGGAACGCTTCGGCGGTTTGCTCCAACGGATACCGCCGGTCGATCACCGGTTTCAATTTTCCCGCTTCCATCAGTTCTTTAAAATAGGTGACATCCTTCTTTGTGTTGAGCGGAAGAGGAAAGATCACTTTCTTACCGTCGGAAAAACTTCCTCCCATGCCACACCATAATGCAAGAAACGGATTCTGCGCGGAGGGACCGAGATCGGTGGAACAATAGATCCCGCCCGGCTTGAGCAGATGTTTGCAGGTGCCGAACGAACTTTTTCCGACCGCGTCAAAAACAAAATCGTATTTCGTACCGATCTTGGTAAAATCTTCCTTCAAATAATCGATAACTTCATCGGCGCCGAGCGACCGCACCAAATCCATATTTTTTGTATTGCCCACCGCCGTGACGTATGCGCCCAGCGCTTTCACCAGTTGGACCGCTGCCGAGCCGATGGCGCCGGTCGCACCGTAGATGAGCACCCTCTGACCGCTCTGCACCTGCGCCGCTTTGATGTCGTTCCATGCATAATGCATCGCTTCGGTTGCGGGTGCCGCTTCTTCGTACGACATATTCGATGGCATGACGGCGATGGGACCGTCTTCATGTGCGGTAATATATTCCGCATGCGCGCCGAATGTTTTGCCGCTAAATCCGAAGACCTTGTCTCCGACTTTAAAAGAGGTGACGCTGCTGCCGATCGCTTCAACATCGCCGGCAAATTCGTTGCCGAGGATCGTGTATTTCGGTTTCGAAAGCCCGCTGAAGAAGCGGACGATGAACGGCTCTCCACGCAGAAAGCCGCAATCCGTGCGATTGACTGTTGCAGCGCGGACTTTGATCAGGACTTCATGTTCTTTTGGGATGGGTTTCTCCACATCCGCAATGCGAAGCATATCAGGCGATCCGTAGTGCGTGTAGACGATGGCTTTCATAGTATTTCATTTTTTTTCTATTTCTTCAATCATGGTGTTGCTTTTTTAAGAAAAAGTATCTAGGCAGAAACGCAGTAAATACTATTTTATGTGTGACTTTAATTATGGATGAATGAAGCAGTGGTGTGTAGGGATATATATGAATATTGTGATTTTTCTAAAATTGTATAAAAATGATCAATTCAATTTAGTCATATCAATTTTTTTACAGGTATGCGATATCGACTAAATCGAACTATTCATATGATTGTCGAATTCACAAATCGATAAATCCCACTATTGATTACTCTTTTTAAACTTAACTAATGCTTGCAACCACGGTCTAACCCAAGATCCGTTATTTCTTTGTTCGTCAAAATATATATCATTGTCTTCAATTTGAAGCCAATTTGATTCAGCGCTTTTTAGCCAAGATAAAACCAATGAATATTTTTCTCGGCTTTGATCAATATCGTTTTCAGTATGACTAAACCAGCTTAGATATTGTCTCCAACTATATTTTAACCAAGGTTCTTTAGTTGCTTTGTGAAGCGAATTAAGGTTTTGTAAAATCTCATCAGACCAATAATTTTTAGAACGTAAATTACCAACCAAATTGTTTAATCCTTCGGCTTGTAATTTTAGCAAATCGGCTTCTCTTAAAAACGAAACTAATGAATGTTCAAACCAGTAGGGTAATTGACCACCACCACCATTTGAAGGTTCTTCATACCTTGATTTTGTAAATCGTCTTAAATTAAAAAACTTTCCTGATGCACAATTTGTCGCTCCAGCAACTTTATATAGTATCATGTCCGATGAAGTATTTGAAACAAGTATTTGTTTTCCAGAAAAAGTAAATTCTTTTATTAAAGACATCATTCCAAACAATAACGACTCTTCGCTGAATTCTCTTCTTGGATCGGTATCACCGTATAACACTATATAAAAACCATTTGCAGAAGTGTCCGATAAAATAGACGCTATTTTCATTCTTTGTGTTTCGTCAGATATTTCATTAATGTTAACAAGAACGGTTGAAAGAACTTTAATATCATTATTTGTTACTTCTCTTAAATCGTTTGCAGTATTTAGACAAGTTGTATAATAATCTTCGTTCCATATCTTAGGGACAATGACGGGAGAAGCAACAGAATTAACACCAAGTTGCATAGAATATTTTGAAAGTTTTTTTGCTGTAGCCAACCACCATTTGGTAGATTGAGTATCTTCAGAAACAATGTTTTTTTGAAAATAGGGGTGTTTGATTAGTTTTTTATTTTGTGATTTAGGCACATATAATTGAGGATCTAATATAATATCTAAATCAGAGTTTCCCTTTTTTATTGCTTGAATTGATGAATGCATTTTAGTTGGAAGGCTATTTACAGGGCTGAGAATTACGCCGATAAACGCATCTAAATCCTGTTCACCTATAAGATTCTCAGAATCATGACCCATTTGCAGATATGATGCCATATTATGCCCTTTCTTTACATTAACATTTCAAGAATATCATCAGGGTCTTGAAATCGTCTATTAGGCCATCCTTCGACCATTCGTTGAATCCAACCGACATTTAATTTCTCAGTTTTTTCTTTAAAATAATTTGTATATCCCTTTCTGTCAGCAACATTTTCAACAACATCCAAATCGTTTAATCCGGGTTCGAAGTATGGATGAAATCCTAATAGGCACATGCTTACTACTATTCCGATGGAAAACTGATCAGTTCTCCATGAGATTAAATGTTTATCATTATTTAGTTGCTCTGGTGAAGAATAAAATGGAGTTCCCGGACCTCTCGGAATCCAACCAGCAGTTGCAGATACTAGGCTTAAGTCTCTAACAATTCCGAAGTCAACAAGAACAGGTGCTTCAGAATTACTTAAAAACATTACATTATCAGGTTTGATATCTCTGTGAACTAAATTTACCATCCTTAAATATTTAAGAGCAAAAATAAATGCTTTGGTGTATTGGTTAATTCTTGGAACATTATTTAATAAACTAGACATTCTATCAGTTAACGTCCCGCCATCAAAATATTCTTCGACGATATAACAATATTTGTTTTTTAATTTATCATCTATTATGCCATGGGAGTATAGTTTTGCTATACCAGTGTAATCGCATTTTTTAATTGCATTGATCTCTCTGGCAGTTCTTATTGGATTTTGATTGTCGGGATTGAACAATTTTAATGCTTTGATATCTCCATTAACACTAATCTTGTAAGTTTCTTTAAACGCACCATTACCAACAAATACAAAATTCGTATAGTCGTGAGTTTTGCAGTATAGTTCTGCAATATTTGTTAGTTTAGGGATATAAACCGACATAGTTTTTCGCGCTTTGTGTTAACCAAGGCTGTATAGAATGTTTTCTATCGGCCATAATAAATATTTCTAATTTATTTGAATCAATGGAACAAAGTCCAATCCCGCGCTTGATAAATATTTCTTCGTGTTGTAAAACATTGTTAATTTGTGATTTTGGTATAACTACATAAGAATAATGTGAGAATGATGAATTTCTGTGAGCTTGTTGAAATGCTTTCTTCCAAACCCTTAATTTTGCCTCAAACGAAAATACATGGCCCATTTGGTCAACAGCAATGATATCAACTTTGCCATTATTATAGTTGAATTCCAAAGCACAATTCAATCCTGTGAAAGGTGTATCTTCTCGTGTTAAAGATTTGACAAATTTGTTAACTAGTATCGATTCAGATTTATACATAAATTATATATACTGATTTTAGTAAAATGGTATTTAATAATGGGATGCAAATATTTTGTTCTTTTATGTTTCTTATATGTACTAAATTGTGAAAAAATATGCTCCATTACGGTTAGCAAAGTAATGATGTAAGAAGGCAAAATCAATGTTTCCTTTCCACCCTACCCAAACTTTTCGTATATTACTCCGCAATTGTATTGATTCCCCGTTAGCGACCGGAAATGTTGCACAGCCGCGCGGGGAATGATGTTTTTTAGAGGGATTTCTGTTGAAGATGGAATGTTCATGGATTCTCCGAAGGAGTCCGTTGGACCTGCTTATCCCGAAGGGACCACTTCGTGGCGCAGGAATGACAAATTTTTGTAGTGATTCGTAGGCAGATTCCCGCTAAAAATCCGGGGGAATGTCGCGCTATTTTGTTGAAATGATGCACCGTAATAGCCCGACGCATGGGCAGATTGCTTCGTCGTGGCGCGAAGTGCGCCACTCCTCGCAATGACTTTTTTTTGAGGATGACGCACTTTTTTTCCAGGAGCCCTTCGACTCATCCCGATTGAAGAGCAAATCGGGATTTGCTCAGGGTGACTAATGTTTTTCTTTGTGTCCTATGGGTCTATGTGTTTTGCAGCAGATTGCTTCGTCCCGCTGGCGTGGTACTCGCAATGACTTTTTTTTTGAGGACGACGCACTTTTTTTCCTGAGGCCCTTCGACTCATCCCGATTGAAGAACAAATCGGAATTCGCTCAGGGTGACCAATGTTTTTCTTTGTGTCATATATGTCGATGTGTTTTGGAGCAGATTGCTTCGTCCCGCTGGCGCGAGACTCGCAATGACAAAGAATATTTACAACTCACAACTCAGAACTGAAAACTATTAATGCTTTCCATTAACAATCTTACTGTCAACTTCGGCGAACGCTATCTGTTCGACGATATTTCTTTCACCATCAACCCGCACGACCGGATCGGTCTGGTGGGGAGCAACGGTGCCGGCAAATCGACGCTCATGAAAATCATCGCGGGTATCAATCCGCCGATGGAAGGAAGCGTCAGCAAAGCGCGATTCGTGTCGGTCGGTTACCTGCCGCAGGATGCGGTTGTGGATTCGGATGCGACTCTCTATAAAGAGGTGGAATCTGCATTCGAAGATGTGCTGATGATCGAGCAGGAATTGAACGAAGCATACGAAAAATTGGCAATCACGGATCATACTTCCGAAGAGTATCTGGAATTGATGGAGATTATTAGCGAACTGCAGCATAAACAGGAAGATGCCGATGCGTTCCGTCTGAAATCGAAGATCGAAACTGTGCTGATGGGTCTGGGATTCTCCATGGAAGATATGGAGAAGAATGTCCGTGCGTTCAGCGGAGGATGGCAGATGCGCATTGCGCTGGCAAAACTCCTTCTGCTGGAACCTTCTGTGCTGCTGCTGGACGAACCGACGAACCATCTTGATATTGAATCACTGCAATGGCTGGAAGATTATCTGCGCAATTACAACGGCGCTATCATACTTATTTCGCATGACCGCGCATTTCTCGATTCGCTCACGAAAAAAACCTGCGCACTGTCGCTCGGCAACATGGAGATCTATTCCGGAAATTATTCCTTTTATGAAAAGGAACGGGTCTTCCGCAAAGAACTGATGATGAATGCGAAGAAGAATCAAGAATCGCAGTTAAAGCAGACACAGGAGTTCATCGACCGGTTCCGCTATAAAGCAAGCAAGGCCCGCCAGGTGCAGAGCCGTGTAAAACAGTTGGAAAAAGTGGAATTGATCGAAATTGAAGATGAAGAAGATGAAATCCATTTTCATTTTCCGGCGGCACAATCCAGCGGACGCGTGGTGATGGAGTTGAAGAATATCCACAAGGAATATCCTACGCCGGAAGGAGTCCACGTGGTGTATGAAGATCTTTCTTATACTATCGAGCGCGGTGACCGGATCGCTATCGTTGGTGTGAACGGCGCCGGTAAATCGACCATCTCGAAAATTGCGGCGGGCGTGGAACCGTACCAATCCGGCGAACGGATTGAAGGGTATAACACCATCGTATCGTACTTCGCGCAGCATCAGGCGGACGAGTTGAATCCGAACAAAGAAGTGTTGCAAACGGTGGATGAAGTGGCGGAAGGGGATATTCGCACGCGGCTCCGTTCTATCCTTGGATCATTCCTGTTCAAAGGGGATGATGTGTTTAAAAAAGTGAAAGTCCTTTCCGGCGGCGAAAAGAGCCGTCTGGCATTAGCAAAGATGCTTCTGGCGCCGGCGAACTTTCTGATTATGGACGAACCGACGAACCATTTGGACATGCGGTCCAAAAAAGTGCTTCAGGAAGCGTTGAAAGAGTTCGACGGAACATATCTGATCGTTTCCCACGACCGCGCGTTTTTAGATACTATCGTGAACAAAGTGCTGGAGATTTCACCCAACGGCATTGTGAAAACATATCTCGGCAATGTGAGCGACTATATCGCGAAGAAAAAAGTGGAGAAAAAGCAATTGTCAATTGACAGTGGACAATTGAAGGCAGAGAAGAGGAATGCGGAAAAGAGTTCGTCCAACGCAAAAGCGGAAGAGAAAAAAGAGCATGCGCATGGACAAAAACCTATTGAAGAAAAGCATAAGAAGAATCTCCATCAGCTAAAAAAGAAGTTGGAGCAGGTGGAAAAAGATATCGCATCCGCCGAAGAGCAGAAGGGAACATTGGAAAAGAAAATGGCAAGTGACGAGTTTGTGAAGTATCCGCTGAAAGCAAAGACAATCTCTGCCGAGTACGATGCCGTAACGAAGAAGTTGAATGCGTTGATGGAAGAGTGGGAAAAACTCTCTTCAGAAATTGACAATTGACAATGAATAATTATCAACTTGAGATAGTCTCAAAAATATAAATCGCTGTCATTTCGAACGAGCCTTGCGTTTTTTTGAGACAAGCGATGTGAGAAATCTGTAACTTTTTCAGATTTCTCATCCCGCACAGTAACAAAAATATGGCGGGATTCGAAATGACAAATATAAGTGTTAAAGAGACTCCTTCCTTCAGTTATCAATTAGTTCATGATCAATACCAAAAATATCTCCGCTCTCGGTTGGATGCTCTTCAGTGCATTCTGTTTTGCGTTGATGGGGGCATTCACTCACGCGTTAAAAGATACCTTCGACTGGCGCATTACCGGATTCGCGCGTGCGTTCATCAATTTCATCTTCGTGTTGATTCTGGCGTATTGGACGAAAAAACCGCTGGTCTTTTTCAATATCCCTTCTTCGTTATGGTGGAGAAGTATTGTCGGTTCACTCTCCATACTCTGCACCTTCTATGTCTTTGCAAATCTTCCTCTGGCGGAAGCGACATCGCTGGTAAATCTTGTTCCGATCTGGATGGCGCTGATCATCGCTTTTGTTGCGAACAAACCGATTCATCGCTCCATACTCATTTCCATTTTAAGCGGCATTGCGGGAGTCTATTTTATTCAACAGCCGCATTTCGATCAGGGGAGTTATGCTATTGTTGTCGGTATCGTTCAGGCGTTATTTGCTGCGATTGCGGTCTATAATCTTCATCTTACAAAAGGACTTCATCCCACGACGGTTGTGGCGCACTTTACCGGAGTGGCGAGCATCATCACATTCGTTGTTTTGATCCCGTCGTTGCCGCACCTGTTTGACGGAGGGAAATATACGATGCCTGTGATTGGAGAACTTTTAGGAATTGGATTGACTGGAACTGCTGCACAGCTTGCCATGACAAGAGCGTACATGCTCGGCAATCCGGCGCAGAACTCAACGGTTGGACTGGCGCAAGTGGCATTTGCAACAGTGTTCGATATCGTTATCTGGGACAGGTCGTTCAGTCTGGAAACAGTTATTGGAATTTTGCTGATCACTGTTCCAACAACATTCTTTGTGGCGAGAATACAGTTGAGGAATAGAGCACAGGCGGTGTGAGAAGAACAGTCTAAAGTCATAAGTTTTGAGTTATGAGTATTGAGTATATATATACGTTCCCACGTATTATTAGAAGTAGTATTAAAAGTGAATTTTGTTTGTTGTTCTGAACAAAGACCTGCCTCAGAGTGGCTCATTCGGAGAAATGACAATGATGAGGTGTTTTTGTGAATACAACTGATAACTTCATACTCAATACTGAGAACTCATAGTCATTATTTTTCTATATGAACAACACATTCTACAACTCATTCGACACTGCTTGCCGAGACGATGAACGGAAGAATGATTATCGTACACCGTTTGAGCAGGACAGGGACCGGATCATACATACGGCAAGTTTTCGGCGGCTGCAGGCGAAGACGCAGGTGTTTTTGTCGGGCGAATATGATTTTTACCGGACGCGGTTGACCCATTCGTTGGAAGTTGCGCAGATCGGCCGGGCGATCTGTACGTATTTGCAGAGAAAGAGTTCATTTTTTTCCGACACATTCTACATTGATCCGCATCTTGTTGAGGCAATTTGTCTTTCGCACGATCTTGGGCATCCTCCGTTCGGACATGCCGGTGAGCGGACGCTCCACAATGTGATGAAACAGTTTGGCGGCTTTGAAGGAAACGCGCAAACACTTCGTCTGCTGACAGAAACTGTGTATTCGGACAAAGTCTCCCGCAAAGGAATGAATCCCACGCGTTCGTTCCTGGACGGAGTGTTAAAATACAAAACACTTTTCGGGGAGTTGGAGAATCCAAAGAACCATTTTATCTATAATGAGCAAAAACAGTTTCTCGATTTTGTGTTTGATGGGACGGATATTACAAAAGAGTTTGCAGCAGGAAAGAAGCGGGACAGTTTCCGCAGCATTGAATGTCAGATTATGGACTGGTCGGACGATGTGGCGTATTCGCTGAACGATATTGCGGACGGCATTCATTCAGGATTTATCACGCAACAAAAGATTGAACGCTGGGCCGAATCTCAGCAATTGGACGACGATCTGCAATTGAGTCTGAAAAAACTGTTCGATGCGATGAAAGAGGGACGGGTTGAACGTTCACT
>Ga0172379_10005365_pt1 | contig 17999 bp, 14 predicted proteins | sample GrowelOW334metaG_FD_119756 | JGI IMG/M metagenome (GOLD analysis project Ga0172379, IMG submission 119756) | Groundwater microbial communities from an aquifer near a municipal landfill in Southern Ontario, Canada - Groundwater well OW334 metaG | ecosystem: Environmental > Aquatic > Deep... | reverse complement strand
GGAATTGTTATAGACGAAATCGTGCGCTACGCCGTAGAAAAAGGCCACACCGCGCCAAAATATCATGCCTTGACCAGGCCAACTCAAGCTGAAGCCGAGGGAGTCAATCGCGCCATTCGCCTGGCAGAAATGGCTGGCTCACCGGTTTATATCGTACACCTGAGCTGCCACGATGCCCTCAAGCGAGTGAAAGAAGCACGCGATGAAGGTATCCCTGCATTTGCCGAAACCTGCCCGCAGTATCTCTTCCTCGACTACACAGCCTACGAGAAAGAAGGGTTTGAAGGTGCCAAATATGTAATGACTCCAGCTCTTCGCGAGAAATGGAATCAAGATGAACTCTGGACTGGATTGCGCATGAATGACCTTCAGGTCGTTTCTACAGATCATTGCCCCTTCTGCTTCAAAGACCAAAAGCAATTAGGCAAGGACGACTTTAGCAAAATCCCCAACGGCGGCCCTGGTGTCGAGCATCGCATGAACCTCATTTTCAATGGCGGAGTTGTGGGCAACCGCATTACTTTGAATAGATTTGTTGAGATCACCTCCACTGCCGCGGCAAAGATCTTTGGACTTTTCCCAAGAAAGGGTACTATTGCGGTTGGGTCAGATGCTGACATCGTCATTTTCGATCCTAACAAGAAGGTGACAATCAGTGCCGAGACCCATCATATGCGCGTAGATTACAGCTGCTACGAAGGAATGGAAGTTCAAGGAGTGGCAGAAACAGTCCTTTCACGAGGAAAAGTCGTAATCGAAAACTGCAAGTATGTAGGCAAAAAAGGTGACGGTAAGTTCCAAAAACGCTCAAGAGTGCTGCATCACGTGAAAGAGTCAGCATATGCAAAGTTGAATCACTAATCGGCAAAATTGGCGTGCACAGCCGTAGCAAGCTTGATAGAATCTAATACTTATAGACTCGAATATCTATTGAACAACGGGGACAAGACACTGGAAACTAAGACTGGGCAACTAAGCAAGACTAGGACGGACGACATGGGTTACGCCAAAGAATTCACTAAGATGGTGACCGAAGAGAGAAACTCTCGCACCAATGACCTAGACATTCTCGATACAAAAGAGTTAGTCAACCGTGTGCAAAAGGAAGACTTCGAAGTTGCTCAGGCAGTAGAGAAAGTCAATCCAGAAATCGCTATAGCAGTTGATCTAATTGTCGACAAGCTCAAAGCTGGCGGCCGTTTAATCTATTTCGGTGCGGGTACTAGCGGACGCCTTGGCGTGCTAGATGCCACCGAGTGTCACCCAACATTTGGCGTTGACCGTCAAATGGTTCAAGCCTGTATCGCTGGCGGCAAAGAGGCAATGTTTGTCTCCTTTGAAAACGCTGAAGACTCAAGAGAATTAGGCGAACAAGACGCCGTCAACGTCAAAATCACCGCCAAAGATGCCGTGGTCGGCATCACGGCCAGTGGTCGCACCCCTTATGTAATCGCCGCTCTTGAGCTAGCGAAGAAGGAAGGAGCAGCCACCATCGGTATCGTCAATAACTTTGAGTCACCGTTGAACAAAGTTTGTGATGTCGTTATCGCCCCAGTGGTTGGGCCTGAAGCCCTTACTGGTTCAACAAGAATGAAAGCCGGTACAGCTCAAAAGATGGTGCTTAACCTACTTTCTACCTGCACAATGGTCAGGCTAGGGAAAGTCTATGAAAACTTGATGGTTGACCTCAAGCCAACCAACGAAAAACTTAGAGAGCGGGCCGTTTCTATCATTGCTCTGATTTGCGATGTGCAAAGACCGATAGCAGAAGGCGCGCTAGTAGCCTCTAATGGCCAAGCTAAAACAGCCATCTTAATGCTTAAGCGCAAAATCGGAAGAGTGCAAGCTGAAGAGCTTATTGCAAAATCAGGCAGCTCTCTGCGTAAATCGCTAGTAGCCGAAGTCGAACATTCTTAACTAGCAGCTTTAGTGCGAGCAATCGCATTTGACTTGTCGGCGCTTAGCTATACGAGAGAAAAGCTTTCGCAAAATCAGTGACTGGACCAGCATTTCTTCTTGAAGTAAATGCTGGTCTTTCTCTATATATGACTTGGAGTTAGAGCTATTCCCACTAAATCTGTTTTCTCTAAAGCTATTTAGGGCCTCGTATTCAGCCACACTAATGGTAAATTTCTCGTCTCTCCCAAAAGTAAAAACGGCCAGTTCATCCGCAGCTCTCGAGTCAACCAAGCAATAGGCAAGAATTCGGGTAGCAACACTAGGGTCAAGCCAGACTGCGCCGCTAGCTACTAGTTGAATCACCCTAGCGAGCATGTCGCCAGCTATGTCTTTACGGCAGAAGGCATCAGCACCGGCAGCCAAAGCATCAAAGATGGCTTGGTCAGCGCTCTCGCTGGTAATTACTAAAATCCCGCATTGAGGCTGACCATCTTTAATTAGGGTTGTCGCTTCTATCCCATCAATACCCGGAAGACCAATATCCATGAGGATTACCTCAGGTCTAACTTCGGAGGCCTTGCGCACTGCAGACAATCCGTCAACAGCATGATCGCTCAGAACAATATCTGGAAATTGCTGCAAAACGTGAGTCTGCGCCAATCTCACAAGATCATTGTCTTCAACTAGTAAAACTCTGACTGCTGCTGGAGACATGGGCCACGACCTTAGATGAACTGCAAACCAGGCCACCATAGCGCTTCTTCAAATCAGGACGTCGCCATCCAGATTTGTACCAGAAAGACTACGAATATTATAGAGTCAACAGCTTGGCAAACTAGTGGCGAGCACGAATCTAACTTGACGACGACACTACAGCAAAAGGAGCTCTCAAAAGAGAGCCCCTTGGCGTACTTGAAATTAGAGCGTTATCTAAACGGCAGCGGCTGTGTCGGCTTTTGCAGCTTCTGCCTTGTGAGCAGTCAATGCTTCTTGCAGCTTAGTCTCATCTGATTTAGACAGGTTTGTCTTGAGAACTTTTCCGCCTGTACCTTGCAAGTCTTCTAAAACTTTGTCAGTGGTCATTTGACGAATCAAAACACAAAGAGCTGAGGTGCCTGGTTGAATAGTCTTACCCAGTTCAATCATGAAATCGTCTTTGATACCCAAGTCTTCTAGAGCTCCGGTGATCATTCCCGTAGCAGCTCCGAGAGCCATACCGAACATCGGTACGAGGAATATGCAGCCTATCAGAGTGCCCCAGAAGCCACCCTCTAGTGCGCCAGCAGCTGTGGTATTGACGATCTGGTGCAGTTTAACCTTGCCTTTCAAATCACGCACTACAACTACGGCATCTTCTAAGTCGACGAGATACTCTTTCTCAAGTCTTGCCAACTTCACTCTCATCTCTTGAGCTTTGTACATGTCGTCATAGCCGATGATTACTAACGTTTCCATATCACATCTCCCTTATCTAAGTGCCTATTCCTGCCTGGCTGCAAAGCCAATAAAACTTGGTCAAAGTCTATCTTCGTGAGAAACATTGATTGCATGCTTTGTCTTATCACGCCCAAATGAAGCGTGCATTAGATTGAGTGGAAGAGTTGATTAAGAATGCTGACTACTAATGTTGCAGGCGCGAAGCGCTGGTCTCAGCAGTGCGCATAATATCCTCGCAGCGGTCTTCTGCTTCCTTATTTATAGCGTCTTTCTCTTCTTGGCGAAGATCAATAAAACGGGTACCATCCGATCTTCGATACCACTGATTGCCTGTCTCTTTACCATTGGCAATTCGCTCTTTCGCCTCAGCGCGAATAGCTTTGCATTCCTCGCGTGCGCGTTTGAGAATCTCTTCCGCTCGAGCGTTATCGGCAGCTATGATGGCCTGACTAGCCGCTTCCTTAACATCAGATTTAGCAGGCTTGGTCTCACTTGCATCAGATTTTGTTTCCGCGGCAACAGGATCTTTTTTGCCTTGCGATCCTGATGCGGCTCCCGGCAAAGCTCCAGCCGGTGGTGCTTCGGGCGAGTCGGTGGACAAGGAAGAATCATTAACAGCTACGGGTGTTACGCCAAGCTTCAGGAGAGCATCTTGGCAGTACTTTGCTGTGGTCGCATGAGGCTTACAATTGAGGCAAGCCTGATACTCGCGCGCGGCACTAGCAGACTGGGATGAAAGCAAATAAGTATTGGCCAAATAGTAATGAACGAGCCAATTATTGGGAAATAGTTTGACTGCCTTCTCAAAACTTGCACGGGCCTGCGAATAGTTCTTTGCTTTGTAGAACTCACAGCCTTGCTCAAAATCGGCAGCATGGGCAGGAGATAGGCAAATAACAGAACTGGCAGACAAAGCTGCCATTACAACAATTATTGAAGCTATGTTATTCGTGCGCATGTGCATTAACAATATCACTTTCGAGTAAATAATCTTGAAATTCTCGATACCAGGCAAGAATGCCGCCAGTGAGATTTAACACTTCGCCATGCCCTTTAGAGCGCAGCAAGCGGGCGGCACGTAAGCTACGAATGCCCGAGCGACAATAGACAATCACGGGAAGATTAGACGAAACCTCACTCAAACGACTTTCAAGTTCATCCACGGCAATAAGCTTACTGCCACCAAAGCGCATTATTCTATTTTCTTTCGTCGTACGCACATCCAGAAGTTCAAACTTTTCGTTGGCCTCAAGCCGCTCTCTCAGCTGAGCGACAGAGATAGAGCCAATGTTGTGCATTGAGTCACTGCGACAACCTTCAACGGTCTTGCCATCACTATTTGAGAGCTCAGAATGCTTAGAGAGCTTAGACGATTCAGCAATTTTAGACGGCTCGATAGCAGCCTTTGAGCACATGCAGTTTTCGCCTACGCTTAATTTAAGAACGCGAAAATCAAGAGCCAGTGCATCATAGAGCAATATCTTTCCGGCCAGGCTATCACCAATGCCAAGTAATATTTTCAGTGCCTCAGTCGCCTGCAAGCCACCAATCACTCCAGCCAAAACACCTACTACTCCTGCTTCTGCACAATTTTCTACTACTGCATTCTCTTGCGGAAAAAGACAGCGATAACAGGGAGCACTTGGCTGGCAAAAGACACTTACCTGGCCCTCAAAGCGATAAATAGAACCGTATACAAATGAACGCCCTAACAGCAAACATGCATCGTTAATAGCATATCTGGTGGCAAAATTGTCGCTACAATCGACCACCAAATCGTAGGCTGAAATGAGTGATTGTGCGTTGCTTGTAGTCAACCGCTCGAAATGACTCACCACAACTATATTGGCATTGCATGCTTGCAATCGTCGCGCGGCGGCAGCAACTTTTGCTTGACCAAGATCGGCTTCGCTGAACAATACTTGTCGCTGCAAATTCGATAGCTCAACGACATCATCATCAACCAGGCCAATGGTGCCAACCCCGGCCGCGGCTAAATATGTAGCAACAGGACAGCCCAGACCACCCGCGCCCACAATTAGTACCCTGGCCTCTTTCAGGGCCAGCTGCCCAGCTTCACCGACCTCATTTAAGAGAATATGGCGGCTATAGCGTTCGTGTTCTGAAGCACTAAGCATGAAATATTTAGAGCACCCGGTGACGGCAATCTGCGCAAAAAACTCTCAACCCATGGGGACGGAAAAATCTAATTTCGTTCCACTGGCGTGAATAACTCATGTACATGCGATCATCGGCAATACCGCGATAGGCAATGTGCACGATGCCCTTACAACAGACGAGGTCTTCTTCTTGACTGTCATCTTGTGACTGGCCAGGCTGCTGGTTATTTGACTGCTGGCTGTTTGCCTGCTGGCTATCTGACCGCAGTTTGTCTGCGTCGCCAATAGTCTTCGCATTTTTCTTGCGAGCTAATGCCCGGGCACTAGCAACAAAATCTCGCAAGGCTTGTTTGTCATCTGTCATCAACAAATTTTAACTGATCCTAGGCGTTATCGGGCCTAAGCGGCAGAATAATGACGAAGGTTGAACCCTTGCCCACCACTGACTCTACTTCGACAGTACCGTGATGGCGGGCCACAATCTCGCGCACGATAGCCAGACCTAGACCGGTACCTCCAGGGTTGCCACTCTCTCTCGTGCGAGCTTTGTCGGCACGATAGAAGCGTTCGAAAATGCGCGGCAGGTCGGCAGGGTCGATGCCACCCCCGCTATCTTGAATGCGAATTTCTAGCCTCTCACCACCTAAACTGCGCACACTTATGTTGATGAAACCGCTAGCAGGAGTATATTTCACAGCATTGGTGAGAATATTGAGAAGCGCTCTTTGCAATTGACTGGTGTTTCCAACCAGCACCAAATCTTGGCCACCGCTCTCTAACGTAATTTGGGTAGTGATAGCTAGTTCTTTCTTATCGGCCTGGGGTCTAATTTGATCAACAGCATCACTTATCACTTGTGAAATATTCACTTCACTTTGCCAGTTAGTCTCACTGCCGCTGTCGAGTTTGGAAATATCGAGCAAGTCTTGAATCAAGTTGGTCTGTCTATCGACTAGCCGCTCAAGCGAACCAAGAAACTGCACACGCAATTTGGGATCTTCTGCGGCTCCGGCCTGCAGAGCTTCAACGACAGAGCCAATAGCCATAGTCGGTGTTTTCAATTCGTGCGAAGCATTCGAAATAAACTCTTGGCGCACTCTTTCTTGCTCACGCAAGCGGCCAATCATCTGGTTGAATGATAAGCACAGCTCACCGATTTCATCTCGGCGACGCACTGGCAAGAAGGCAGAAAAGTCACCAGAAATAGAAATTTGCTTAGCCAGAGCGCTCATTTCGCGCACTGGTCTATTAACGCGCCGAGCCAACCAAAGGCTGATGAGAACCGTAACTACACCAGTTGCCAAAATAATTTCAAGAAAGACAAAAAGGTCTTTCTTCAATCTTCGCTCGATCTCGGTCAATGGCACGCCAACACGAATAACCCCAGTAGTAGAGCCAGAAGAACGAACAGGGCAGGCAACATACATCCAGTTTTTTAAACTCTCTGGATCACTTCTGGTCGTTTTTGAAATTACCCCAGCTAAGGCCTCATTGATCTCTTGCTCTTTAGCTAAATTCTCTTCCGGCCCCGGCTCAGATGAGTCAGCGAGCAGGCGACCATCTTTATCAACTACAACGATAGCGACACCAAGTCTAGTGGCACGACGATCTACTGCTGCTTGAATGCGCTTGCGCGCTTTTGGTGAATCAAGCTCGAGATCGTTATCTATCTCCAAACCCAAGTTGACAGCCTCAACTTCAAGGGTATTCTGCAGGTCAGTCAATGACTCCTTGCGAATAGCTACCAGGGCCCAGAAGCTTACAGCCGCCAGCGCAATTGTGATGACCAGAAGGTAGGTAATGAGCAGCTGGTTGGCCAAACTGCGAAATAACCACCTATATAAGATGCGGTCAAGAAGGTTCAAAATCGTCCCCGGAAAATCAAAGAAAATAAAATAAGTCGTAGTTTGCTCTTAAGTGTAAAGTCTAACCTCGTTTTTACAAGAGCCGAGAACTATCCTGAGATGCCGAACTTGGTGCGGTTAACGGTCTTACAGAGGCCCTTTTGTGTGCTCTTGACTTGGTGGTGATGGGCTAGGCATTCTCACAATATGTGGGAAACTACTTCACAGTCACTATAATCTTTTTGATGGCTTACCAGCTTCAAAAATCTATTTAGTGCTCTGATTCAGAGGAGGTCCTGTTTAGAAATGTCCGTTGCAAACGTTACCGATTCCACCTTCGAACAGGAAGTGTTGAAAGCTGATATTCCAGTTCTCGTCGACTTCTGGGCTCCTTGGTGTGGACCATGCAAGGCTGTTGCCCCCGTAGTTGAGGACCTTTCTAAGGAGTACGAGGGAAGACTCAAAGTAGTCAAACTGAATACAGACGAAAACCCCAAAACTGCCCATGCATATAAGATTCGTGGCATTCCAAGCCTTTTCCTGTTCAAAGCTGGACAGGTTTGTGAAGAGGTTGTTGGCGCAGTGCCAAAATCTACACTTGCCAAGGCAATTGAACAACACGTATAGATGCAGCATCGATAGACCAACACGTGAGAGCTGGTTGGGCACTATTGCCCGTTTTTTGAACATACATCAGCCGGAGTTAGTCGGCGGATTTGAAAGGAGAAGCTAATGCAATTTTACTCATGGAGTCAGCGCAGCAAGACAAGCGTGGCTCTTTCCGCAGCTCTTTTGCTCGGAATAGGCTTGGTTGGCACAACAACCGAAGCTTCAGCAAGAACAAAACATCGTCACAGACATCATCATCACTACAGCCACGACGCAGCTAGCGTTGCCATGAAGACCCCTGATTGCTCAACCACAGTCACTGCTTTGAAAAAAGCTAACGCGGTTGGCATGCTCCGTATTCACGGACCAATCACAGTCTTCGCTCCATCCAATGCTGGTTGGGCAAGAATGACCAAAGAGAACCGCGAAGGTCTAATGAATGATCCTAAGCGTTTGAAAGATGTACTCAAGTATCACGTAGTCAAAGGCAAATACAGCGCTGCTGACTTGGCTGATAGAAGATCGCTGAAAACTCTTCAAGGCGAAGACTTGATGATTGACAACAAGTCTGGCACTGTCGTAGTTGACGGTTGTATCGTCACTACAGCTGACGTACCTTGCGACAACGGCGTTATCCACATCATCGATGCTGTGGCTATCCCAGAACGCGGTAAATGATCTTTAGGCAGTAGCCAAAAGAGCCAAACTATCAAATCGATAGAAATAATAGGACAGGGTGGGCATTGCTCACCCTGTTTTGCTTTGAGAAGAATCTGAGAATGGCCAAGAAGAGCAAGTTCAGGGTAATCACTTATTGTGATTCCGTAATGGGATTGTGTAAAACTTCTAAGGCTATGCCAATATATATGTACTGGGCCTTACTAAGCTCAAAGTGGAACTACGAGGTTGGAGATGAAAGAAGCGGTTATCGGATTTGTCATCGCCCTTTTAGTGAGCTGCACGCTCGCAGGGTTCGACAATCCAATTTCACCGACAGGTTGGACCTTTGCTAATGCACCAGCGGCCGATGTGGTTACTGACGTCAATGCCGGCACCTTTCAAGGTGAAGTACTTGATTCACAGCTACCAGTGCTAGTTGAGTTTTACAAGCAAAATGATCCGCATTGCCTGACAATGAGCCCAATAGTGAACAAATTGGCAACAGACTCACAGGGCTATGTGCGAGTAGTGAAAGTGGATGTCGATACAAACCAAACTCTTACTGAGCGTTACGATGTCCAAGGAGTGCCAGGCTATGTCTTGTTCAAAGAAGGCAAAGCCATAAACGGCATCAAAGGAGAAATGACCCAGCCTGAGCTAACCAAGTGGGTCAAGCAAGAATTAGATATGCCAACGGATTAACAACAATGGTCAAGTACGCAGTCGCCTTTTTTGTGGCGATGATTCTATCTTCTAGCTTCGTCAATTTCAAACTTCCCGCGTCACCCATGCCTGCGGGAATTGCGGGCGTGATTGCCACTAGCTTAGGAGTTTGGAAGAGACGGGAAGGCGTAATACCGGAAATAAAAATCGTCGATTCCTATCGAAAAATTAGGTATATCGGTGGCGTAAATGGCAAAAATGAGAACAGAGACGCTGATGCACCGGGCATGGGCAACAACTAGGAGAAGCTGAGAATCATGAAAACCTGGGCTCGTTGGACACTACTAATACTCTGGACAGTCGGTCTGATCTTGACTGCGCAGTACTGGAACCCGTTTGCTTCGCTTCCGGCCTTCCTCAAATACTCAGTGATAACGCTGGTGGTAGCCGTTCTCTACGGCGCCTTCTTCATGATCATTCAGTTCTACATCATGCTCTCGGTAATCTTCCCGCTCCCTCCTCGAGCTGACAGCAAAGCGCCGAAAAGTATTTGGAAGAGATGGTTTAAGTGGCTCTATAAAGAGTCACCCATCAGCCCTAATGCACCTAAAACTCTTGAAGAAATGACTGGCAATGACAAAGCCAAGCAAGAAATTCGCGAAGTAATCGACATCATACAAAAGTCCAAGCACTACGAAGATTCTGGTGCTCAGGTTCCTAAAGGCATGCTATTTGTTGGACCTCCTGGAGTCGGAAAGACACTTTTCGCCAGAGCCATAGCCAACGAAGCTGGTGTGCCATTTTACGTAATTGATGGTGGTGGCGTAGCTGGTATCTTCATGGGCCTCGGTGTGCTCAAGTTGAAGACACTCTTCCGCAAATTAAAAGCTCACGACCGCGCCATATTGTTCATCGACGAAATTGAATCGATGGGCTCAAAACGCTCCCAAGATCAAGGTTTTGGTGGCGTTGCAGATATGAACATGACTCTCAATTGTCTGCTTACAGAAATGGACGGCTTCTCAGGCTCAAAAATCATGGTTATTGGTGCCACCAATAATGATGCCATGCTCGACCCCGCACTAATGCGCGCAGGCCGCATGGATAGACGCATCTACTTCCAGATGCCAACTCCTGAAGAAAGATCTGAGCTATTCAAATATTATTTAGCTAAAGTTGCCTGTGATGAAAGCATCGACTACGAGCAAGTAACCATGCTCACCGCTAACTACTCACCAGCAGAAATTGCCAACGTAGTCAACGAAGCTGCCTTGATCTCTCGTCGTCCGGGCAACCCGAACAAAGTCAATACGGACATGATTTTGCAAGCTCTAGACAGAGTTTCAGTAGGCCTAGAACGTTCACTAACCAACTCTGGTGTTGAACTTGTAAATCACGATCCGTCTATACGATTCTCAGATGTAATCGGTATTGACGACATCAAACAAGAGTTAGTCGAAATCGTTGACTTTCTCAAGCGCGGCGATGAGCTGCGTAAAATTGGTGCCAAGATACCCAAAGGTGTCTTGTTGGTAGGCCCGCCTGGTGTAGGCAAATCAATGCTAGCAAAGGCCATAGCCAACGAAGCCGGTGTACCATTCTATGGACTGTCAGCTAGTCATCTAAACAATTTTGGTTTCGGTTCCAATCGCATAAAAGCTCTCTACACTCAAGCTAGACAAAGCCCAGCAGCCATTGTCTTTATCGATGAAATTGATGCCATCGGTTCGCCACGTGGCCAAGACGGAATGTCTGACCCTCTTGGAACTACGCGCACTAATTCGCTCAACCAAATACTAGTTGAGTTGGACGGTCTTGGTCGCAGCAATGTGATCACCATCGGCGCTACCAATATGCAAGATGATTTCGATCCGGCCTTCTATCGCTCTGGTCGCTTCGATCGCAAAGTATTCATCGGCGTGCCTGATGCAGCTTCTAGAAGTCTCATATTCGAAAAGTATTTGAAGCAAATAACACTGGCTTCACTTCCAGACTTAAAAAAACTAGGCAAGCTTTCGTTCAACTTCTCTGGAGCCGACATAGCAGCAACATGCAATGAGGCAGCCATCTTAGCCGTGCGCAAAGGAAAGAGCCAGGTCACAGAAGAAGAACTCGAAGAAGCAATCGACAAAGTAATGATCACAGCGGGTCACAAGCTCAACGTCGCCGGCATGAACCTGTCTCGTGTACCTGACCTAGGCGTGAAGCTGGATGACATAAAAGGCGTAGAAGAAGCCAAGGCTGAAGCCGCTGAAGTTGTGGCCATGCTGAAAAATATAAAGGCTGTAGAGAAATTCGGATTGAAACCTACCAAAGGCATTCTCTTAGTGGGACCGCCCGGTACCGGTAAAACTATGCTAGCCAAAGCCATAGCCAATGAAGCTGGCATTGCCTTTTACTCGATGTCGGGCGGCGACTTCCAATCAATGTGGAAAGGTGTTGGTTCAAATCGCGTCAAGGCACTTTATGAACGCGCCCGCCGCAGTGGTAAACCTGCCATAGTCTTCATCGACGAAATTGATGCAATTGGAGCCAGGCGCGGTGAGGATTTTGGATTTGGCGGCACACGTGATTCTAATAACACGCTCAATTCGCTTTTAGTTGAAATGGACGGTTTTGGCAAACATAACATTCTCACCATCGGTGCCACCAACAGCATGCACATGCTCGATGGGGCTCTACTCAGACCGGGCCGGTTTGACAGGCACATCGATGTGCCACTGCCAAACCTGGAAGGTCGAGAGGCTATCCTGACAAAATACCTGGAGAAATTCAAAGTCTCACCAGATGTCCATGTTATGGAAATTGCTCGCATGACGTTCTTGCAGGCTGGGGCAGATCTAGCCAACATGGTTAACGAAGCCGGACTCTTTGCTATCCGCGAAGGTCGAGTAGAAATAACCCACAGCGATATGATCCGTGCGATTCAACGTGTGAGCTTCGGCATGAGCCGCAGTCAGCACATTGGCGTCAAAGAACTATTCGAAACCGCCTATCACGAGGCGGGCCATACGATTATTTCTTACTTCCGCAACCGCAAAGAACGCATCCAAGTGGTGACAATCGTTCCAACGGGACGCGCCTTAGGCTACATGTGGTCTGTTGACAAAGAAGATCGCTTCGTATCTGGTGCCAACAAACAAGACTACTTAGTTGACATTGAAGTCTCGCTCGGTGGCTATGTGGCCGAATCACTCTACATGGACACCACCACCAGTGGGGTCTCTCAAGACTTGATCAATGTCGGCAACATCGCAAGACGTATGGTCAAAAACTGGGGCATGGGCTCTTTCCCTTACAATACCAACTATGGACATGGCGATGAAAGAGGACATGAAGGCCGTGGTGGATGGGGCATGGCCTCACCAGACACAGAAAGAGAAATTGAGCTTGAAGTCAAGAAAATTGTCGACGAGTGTCTCGAAAATACTCGCAATTTGTTGAAAGAGAAGCGCAAAGAACTAGACTTGATTGCACATGCTCTTGTTGAAAAAGAAACCCTCTTCTACAAAGACCTAGTCAAAATTCTCGAACCTTCCAAATCAGATGCCGAAATCAACAAAGAAATTGCCACTCTTTCTGAGCGCAAACTTGTTGGTACTGCCCCTATAGTCAATCTTGAATTTCTACCAGGGTTAACACAAATCGGGCAAGGCGGTAACTCCAATAATGCTGGAAACAACAAGGTGACAGACTTAACCCAAGACGACAACAAGGAATCCGAAAACTTCAGACCAGAAAACTAGAGAGAAACAAATTGTCCGCAAAACTAAGTAGACAGATTGCAAGAAAGGCAGCCCTCGTGGCTGTCTTTCTTGTTAGCCAACTACCCATAGATTCTGGCCTTTCTCAGCGCGCCAGCACATGTCTACAACCGCATAGCGCCTGGGCAAAGAGCTTCACATTCAACGATGTCACCAAGTATCCGGCAAATCCATTCAAGGTCATTTCAGCTGCACCCTACCCTGCCTTAACGAAGGCCTTCCTTAACGATACAGGCGGCAAAAATGACTGGGTAGGTGGTGATGCAGCCTACAGCATTCCGCTGGGCTCTAAACGCACCCTGTGGCTGTTTGGTGACAGCTTTATTGGCAGAGTAAAAAACAATCAACGCCTCGACTGCACGATGGTGCATAACACTATTGCTATTGAAGATTTAGGACAGAGTGGCCCGGGTAAATTCACCTACTTCAGTGGCAAGCCCCAACCCAATGCAAAATCGCATGACACTGGTTTCTTTCGCTGTCCCGACAAAGGCGATTACTATTGGCCTGCAGACGGTTTTCTTAGCAATGGCAAGCTCTACATTTTCATGCATGTGGTGCGCGAAAATAACAAGTTGGCCGTGCCCTTCCAGTTTGAGCTGCGAACCGATCACATGATAGTGATCGATAACCCGCAAGACAATCCAGGCAAATGGCGCTACAAAATTCAGGCCCTCAACACCAGTGCTAAGCGCACCTTGTACGGAGTAGCCTGTCGAGCTGATAGCAAGTACCTTTACATGTTCTGCTCAAATGGTAGTGTTGCCCTCGATCTCTTCAAGCATCCGTCAGTGGTGGCACGCTTGCCTCTCGATAAAGTGGCGCCGTTCAACTTGAACAAGCTTGAATGGTGGTCGCAAAAATGGGAACCAACCTACGAACTACCAGAGACGCTCTTTGATGATGGAGCCTCTGAAATGTCAGTTACCACGGTTCCGGGGCTGGCAGGCTATTTCGCCTTCTACATACCACCAGACAAAAAAGCCATAGTGATGCGCCACGCAACAGCCATGCAAGGTCCGTGGAGCGAAAGATCCGTTGTCTACGACCTTTCAAAAAATACCTCCACAATCAAAAGCACGCCTGATCTGTTTTGCTATAGCGCCAAAGCCCATCCTCAATATTTGAGAGATGCAAAGAAGAACAAGGGCGAAATTATTTTGACTTACTGCACCAACAGTAGCAACTTTGCCAAACTAACTAGCAATGCCCAGTTATACGTTCCCCAGGCAATAAAAGTTTCGCTAGCAGGCTCTACTTCTCATAAATAGCTTTGAGCGAATTCTTATCGCGCGAAGACAAGATGGCAGCAAAGGGTGGTTGGGCTAGCGGAAACATAATATCGTGGGGGTTGCTTGAATGATTGAGACCTAGGGCATGGCCAACCTCGTGCAATACGCAAGACTCAAGCTTCGCCAGGTCATAGCGCTCGTCCCAAAAGATTTCGATGCGCGACCATTTGACGATATCATCGCCACTATCGTCCCATTGCAAATCGGTCTCGCCCGCCTTGTCGCCAAGGCCACCATGCTTATTACCGCGCATAACGCGCACTAATTTACAGACTATATCTGCCGATCTCTGATCCGAGACGATTTTGAATGTCGTCTTACCACCCGAGGCAATCTTCCAGCGCTCAAAAGCACGCACAACGTCTTGATAGAAAGGCTCTTTCAATTCTTTCATTTCTGGGTCAGACCAAATCGCTACCCGCAAAGGAAAAGCTGATTTCTTCCATCCATGAGCATCAGAAAACTGATCGGCAAATACATACTGTGGCGAGTTGGCGTCACCTAACGAGCGATAATACTTGAGCCGACGAAGAGCTGATTGCACCCGCAGATTGTCAATTTCAGCCACTGGTTGGCGGTTGAGAATTTGTTTGTACACCAACATTGCATCGGCAAATTTACCGGTAAGCTCGTACACATCGGCCATGCCGAAGCGGCCAGAGTTACTCTTCGGATTGAGAAGTGTGCAGGCAAGAAAGTTCTCTTCAGCCTTGCGAAATCGGCCTGCATTTAACATAGCGCGGCCCAACTTGTAGCGTGCGTCGAAATTATTAGGCTCATCTTGTACGATTTTCTCTAACTGCTCTACAGATTGACTAGAAGCGGCTTGCGCGGGCGGCAGAAGACACGAACTTGAGCAAAAATAGAAAGATGTTGCCACTGCGACGAAGACGAGTAGAGCTTTTAATAATTGACAAATCATACTTCACATCTTAACTCACCAATTTGAAAGAGGCGATGGCGACACAAAAAAAGGGGCGACAAGCGCCCCTTTTAATTTTTACTGAGTTCGTTCTAGAGATAGCTTAGAGCTAAACTAGCCGATCTTTGGTGCTTCAAATGATTCCATAGCATTGTCTTTTGCTAGTTGACGCTCACGGTCAGCTTTTTGCTTAAGACGGAATGCATCGGCAGCCTTAGCATCTTTTGCAGCTTCTGCATTAGCAGCTGATACAGCTGTTACTGCGAAGTCTTCACCAGGCGATGCTACGTCAGTCTTAACAACTGTAGCCCCACCAGTGGTGTCAGTAGAGGCTTTCAGTTGTGGATTAGCAGTTTCTTTAGCTGGATCTTTAGCCGGTTCTACTGCTGGGTCTTTAGCTGGCTCTACAACTGCCTTAGTGCTATCTACCGGATTTGGAACCACTGTAGTGTCGGCTGGTTTTACATCGCCTTCACCACTGCGTTTGCCATCGAATAGTTCAGGAGTAGCGGCTGGGTCTTTCGTAGCAGCTGCTGCAGGGTCGACAATATCGCCTTCACCACTGCGTTTTCCATCAAACAAGGCTGGATCGCCATTGTCAGCTGGTTTAGCAGCGGCTGCTTTTTGCATTTCTGCTACTTTGGCATCGAACTGCTTGAGGATTTCTTCTGTACGAGCTTTCACGGCTTCATCAGTCATGACTCGCACTTGGTCACCAGGGTGAAGCATCTTGGTTGGGTCTAAGCGACCTTCCCAACCGTTGCCCTTAGCCACATGATCAGACAGTGCTACAACCAAACTTTCGTTGGTGTGGCTGCCGTCTTTTTCTTGACGAAGGACATCACGGGCGATTCTATCCCAGCCTTGACCAGGTCTAACAGTGTAGATGGCGCGGGCTTGGAAGTGCTCAGCGGCACTCTTAGATAGTTCTTCTCTCTGTTTAGCTAGATCACCATCGAGCTTGATCTCAGGAATTACCAGTTCAGGAATTGGTTTAGGTGCTTCGAAAGGCTTCGCTGCCGGTGCAACTTCTTTGGTTGCAGCTCGCTCTTGACGCTCAGTAGGTGGAACAACTGCATCTACTCGTGCACTCTCTTTCAAGGTGCGTGTAGTTGGTCTTCCATCGTCTTTGAATTCTGGGCCAGTGGCAACTTCAGGAGCATTACCGTTCTTATTCTCTAGAGCGCTAGGGTCAGTAACTGCTACTGCACCATCAGCTGAATCACTTTTCGCAGGACGAGGTTCTGGCCGAGCAACAGTATCCTCAACTGGATACTCTACAGCCTGGTCTTCAGCTGAAACGGCTCTTACACCGGTATCTTTAGGTCGAGCCGCTGCTACATGTCTGTGACCAGCATCTGGTCTGGCATGAGCTGCATACATGTTATCGACAGTAGTGCCGTTCATTTCAGCCAACCGTTTCAAGTCAATGCGATCGTGAGTGACTTTATCAGTTCCGCCTCCACGGCCACCGCGATTAGCGTCGTACTGACCGCGCAGCGAAACTCCAAGAGGAGCATTCCACTGTGAGTCGAGCAACTTAGCAGCATCGAGATTGGCTTGGTTATAACCAAGGTCGCCGCGTGAGTTGCCGCCAGCATAGTTATCTATGAACTTGCGAATATCGCGACGGGAAATCTCACCATCAGGATTGACACCACGCTGAACATCGAGCACAGCTGCAAGCGATGTGCGAGGGTCGCCGTTATTTTTCAACAGGGCATCCATAACATAGGCTTTCTGATCGCCTTGACGTTGACTCAAATCTTGACGCTGTTCAGCTTCAGTCTGTTCAACTCTGCGGGCAACTGGTCTAGCATCGCCGGGAGCGGCTGCCACTGACTGATCATCGGCAGAAACAGCTCGTACACTTCTGTCATCAGCGTTAGCTTGACGAACGGGGCGAGCATCTTTGCTGACATTGGCTGCGTATAGTTGATCGAGCGAAGTGCCTTGCAATTCGGCCATGCGCTTGAGGTCAATGCGATCGTGGGTAACCATGTCTTGGCTGCCACCATGACCGCCGCCATTGTTGCGCTCATACTGACCACGAAGCGAAACTCCAAGAGGAGCATTCCACTGCGAATCTAAAAGCTTGGCAGCATCTAAGTTTGCTTGAGTATAGCCAAAGTCACCACGGGCCTTGCCTTGCTCAAAGTTATCCACAAACTTGCGAATATCGCGTCTGGAAATCTCACCATCAGGATTGACGCCGCGTTGTATGTCCAGCACTGCAGCCAAAGAGTTTTGTGGATTGCCATCGTTTTTCATCAACGAGCTGATCACATTGTTCTTCTGATCAAGCTGGCGTTGAGCTAATTCTTGTCTTTGAGCGTTCTCACGACCTTCAGTAACTGGCTTCTCATAAGCAGCAATTACTTTGTCGAAATCTCTCTTCGAGAACGAATCGTCAGAACTTCTAAAAATTGAATTGAGAGTATCTGAGTTGTTGAGGCTCTCATACTTTGCTTGGAAGCGAGTCAACATCGCTTTCTCGAATCCAGAAACCGCTGTGGGGTTGCGTGGATTGGTCTCTTGTCTGTCGACTTCACGGTTGCCCGATGTGTCGAAACGGTTCATGTTGTCACGCATCCAGCGGACCATAGTTTCATCGGCATGGCCGGTCTTTTCTAGGTTTGCCGCTACCGCTTTGCCCAGCTGATCAAACTTGGCCGGGTCGTTGGCGTATTTTTGCTGGTCTTGAGCAAGCTCAGACATCAGCGCTTTATAAGCGTGTTCTCCACCTTGGGAGAAATCGCTGCCAGCTTTTACTGCCTTTTCAACATCTT
>Ga0172379_10005364_pt1 | contig 17999 bp, 13 predicted proteins | sample GrowelOW334metaG_FD_119756 | JGI IMG/M metagenome (GOLD analysis project Ga0172379, IMG submission 119756) | Groundwater microbial communities from an aquifer near a municipal landfill in Southern Ontario, Canada - Groundwater well OW334 metaG | ecosystem: Environmental > Aquatic > Deep... | reverse complement strand
ATACGGAAACCATGCCTTACCTCTACGATTTGATAACCAATCCTTTAAAAAAGTGGACCGGGCAGGAGTTGGCTGATCTGGTGAAATCAGAACCATTCTATTTCACTCCTGGAACGGACTTCAAATACTCAAACACCAATACCATCCTGGCCGGCCTCATTATCGAACAGATCACCGGAAACTCCCTGGCGATGGAAATCCATGATCGAATACTTGATGAACTGCACCTGGTCAATACAAGCTATCCCATGAACAATAGTATGCCGGGTTCCTTTGTTCACGGCTATGAATGGATCTGGGAAACCGATCCCACGGCCATACCCGATGTTGCGGAGGTATATGACCCCTCGATGGCTGGCGCTGCCGGTGCCATGATTTCCACCGTGGATGACCTGAAAGCCTGGGTTCAATATCTTTACAAAGGCACCCTGCTTAAACCAGCCACTCAGGCGCAACGGCTGAGCACCGTTCCGGCTCCCGGTGAGGACTGTGAAGAATATGGCCTTGGGATCATGTATAAAACCAATCCACCGATGTGGGGTCATACCGGAACCATCCCCGGATATAAAAACTGGGCGGGGTATTGTCCATCCGAAAATGTTACGATTGTGATCAGCTATAATACAACTGCTGAAAAGCCCATAGTCCTGGCAACCAGGTTAATGAATATTTATCTTGAGAAGATAAAAAAATAATTTCTTCTGTTTCGGCTGGTCCCAAAACACGTTGATTATGAAAATAACTGCACTCCTTCCTTATGTGTGCATTGCTTTGTTGACCCAATGCAATCAACCGAACAAGAACGATTCCGAATTTGACTCCGTGAGCCGGGTCGAATCGGGAAAACCGGTATCCGTAATGGTCACCAGTTACAGCACCACCCTGCTCGCCAACGGCAGGGATAAAACCCGCTTGCGTGTTGCGGTAACGGATAGCCTGAGTAGGGAAATCACTTCGGCAAAGGATTCTATCCGGATTTATCTTGAGGGCGATGGAAAGGTGACTGCTGAAGATGGCAAAGCCCTTGATATAAAGACCGATACGGCCGGTAAAAGTTATGCATCTTGCCAGCTCATTAAAGGCACCTGCCACCTGGTCTTCCATGCCGGAAACACCCCGGGAAAAGTAAAGGTTGAAGCCCGATCCGGAAAGCTCTGGCCCGGCTCCCATGAGATCCATACCCTCCCGGGCGACCTGAAACTGATGAAACCGGATCCGGGCCAAATGCCTCCAACGGTAAAACCAATCGGCCGTATGATCGGTGCGGATATCTCCTTTCTTCCCCAGCTGGAGGAACGGGGAATAAAATTTTCTGAAAATGGCCGGGAAACCGACGCCATTCAATTGCTTAAAACTCATGGATTCAACTACATCCGGTTGAGAATCTTTGTCAATCCGGATAATCCAAAGGGATATTCCCCTGAAAAAGGTTATTGCGGGCTCAGTCAAACCCTCGCTATGGCACTTAGGATCAAGAATGCCGGGATGAAATTGCTGCTCGACTTCCATTACAGCGACTACTGGGCCGATCCGCAGCAGCAAAACAAGCCCATGGCCTGGGTCGGTCTCGGTTTTGAAACCCTCAGGGATTCCGTTAAAACCTATACTGCCGGGGTTCTCACTGCGTTGAAAACGCAGGGCACCCTCCCGGAAATGGTGCAGATCGGAAATGAAATCAACCATGGCCTTCTTTGGCCGGATGGTCATATCAGCAATCCCGATCAGCTCGCCGCCCTGCTGAAATCGGGCGTTGCCGGTGTTGAATCAGTTGATCCGGCACTTCCGGTGATGATGCATATTGCGCTGGGAGGCCAAAATGACGAGGCCCGTTTCTGGCTCGATAATATGATTGCCCGCGGGGTGCGGTTCGATGTACTCGGACTCTCCTACTATCCCCGTTGGCATGGCACCCTGGAAGATCTGAAGGCCAATATGCTCGACCTGACTGATCGTTACCATAAACCGGTCAACGTGGTTGAATATTCAGATTTTAAGCGTGAGGTGCATGAAATCGTGTTTAATCTTCCCGGGGAAATGGGCAAAGGCGCTGCCATCTGGGAACCCCTGAACGGGAGGAGCGGCCTGTTCGGAAGGAACGGTGAAACGACCAGCCTATTCATGGTATTTAATGAATTGAAAGAAAAATACCTGAAATAATCCAGTCAAAGTCCACTCTGGGCTGTCCCCGGGATGTGTGAATATTGCAATTGTTTTCAGGAATTCTGTAAAGAATTGTCGGTGAGGTAACCCCAACTTTGAGACACCTGAATTTCGGAATACAGAATACCTGGAAATCATGTGTTATCCGCAACCAAGAAGCTACTATGAAAGGGATTAATTACCTGAGACCAGCACTTGGGATCGCCGTCCTGTTGGTTTTGATAAAAGTTTCAATAAACCTGATTGCCGAACCTTGGGCAGGCCGTAAAATGGAGAAAGCAGTGAATGGCCGGGGAGGAAATTTCAACGTGGAAATCGGAGCCGTTCATTTCCGGATATTTAAATCTGGTATTGATCTTGAAAAAGTAACTATCCATTCCAATCAGGAACCGATTACCGGACGGAATTTCCACGGAGAAATTGCATCAGTCAGATTCAATGCGATCAGCTTGTTACGACTTATATTCAAAAATGATGTCAATGTCGGCGAAGTGATCATTTCCGATGTCCGGTTGACGGGGGAAATTCCGCCCCCGCGAAAATCAGCCCCTATGCTTGCCCCTTCTCCCATTAAAATCGGAAGTATTCAGTTTGATAAAATCAATTTGGCCTTAATAAAAGCAGATACTAAACAGAGTTACACCATTGACGGCGGCAATTTTAAAGTTTATAATCTGAAAATCGCCGAAAAGGATTCCCTAACCATTGGAATCGTCAGACAATTCGATTTTGGAGCCGATGCGCTCGGATCAGTTTCGGCTGACAGCCTGTATACCTATAAAGCCAGCGGTGTTGATTTTTCCACTACCTCCCATACACTGAAAGCCGACAGCCTGCTGATTCTCCCGAATTATTCCGATTACGGCTTTACGTCACGGTCGGCCTATCAATCTGACCGGATTGAGGCGGTATTCACCGGCCTTTTATTTCACCATCTTCCAGTTGAAGATTTTTTAAGTTCGGCCAGCCTGATCAGCACTTTTATTGAAATCGGCAAGATGGATATCCGGGTTTTTCGCGATCAGCGAAAAGAATTCAGGCATGTTGTCAAAACCACCATCCAGGATTTGATTTACCGCTATCCTGGTTATATAAGGGTTGATTCCATTCTTGTAGCCAACGGTAACGTGTTGTATACCGCACATGCCCTGAAGGCTAATGAACCTGGGCATATCAGCTTCAATGACCTCCATGCCCGATTATTCAAAATCACCAACGACACGGTTTATAAAACTGAAAAGGCTTTCATGGAACTTCACGCGGATGCTCTTTTGATGGGAAAAGGCAAGCTGGCTGTGATTCTGAAATCTAAAATATATGACCATCAGAACAGCTTCTCACTGACTGGTAATCTTGCAGAAATGGCTGCAGATAAGTTGAATCCCATACTCGAGAAAAATGCATTTATTTTTGTCACTTCGGGTACAATCGATGCCATGAAATTCGGCTTTTTGGCCAATAACGAAAAAGCAACCGGGAACATGATCCTTCTTTATCATGGACTGGATCTCGCTTTAAAGAATAAACGGACTGAGGATACCACTGGATTGGTGGAGAGGATCAAGTCCTTTTTCATCAACCGCAAATTATTAGATTCAAACCCCCTTCCCGGAAAAGGAATCAGGACAGGGACCATTGACTATGAGAGGGATCCGGAAAAATTTCTTTTCGGTTACTGCTTTAAATCCATACTTTCGGGGATGAAATCCAGTCTGGCAAAAAATTCGGGGGAAATCCGGAAAAGTAAACCAAATGGGTAAAAAAACAAAAAAACTGGGGCGTTTCTGGAAAATACTCGGGCCCGGCCTGATTACCGGGGCGAGTGACGATGATCCTTCAGGTATCGCAACCTATTCACAGGCCGGTGCTGCCTTCGGACTTTCAACGCTCTGGACTGCGCTGATCACTTTACCGCTTATGGCTTCCATTCAGGAAATGTGTGCAAGAATAGGACTGGTTACCGAACGCGGATTGGCCGGCACCCTTAAAGATAACTACTCCAAACCCGTATTGTATCTGATGCTTCTTTTTAGTTTTCCAGCCATTACCCTGAATATTGGTGCTGACATCGCAGGAATGGGAGCAGTCGGCAATCTGTTGTTCCCCTCCATCCACGCAATATTTTTCAGCTTTTTTTTCACCATTATGCTTTTAGTGCTGATTGTATATTTGCCTTATCAGAAAATTGCTTCAGTTCTGAAATATCTTTGCCTGGTTCTTCTTGTTTATCTGATCGTTCCTTTTTTATACAAGCAGGATTGGCCGGCTGTATTGAAAGCTACCTTAATTCCCAGCATAAAGTTCGACAAGCACTTCATCAGCATTCTGGTTGCCATCCTGGGGACCACCATTTCGCCTTATCTTTTTTTCTGGCAGGCAACCATGGAAGTGGAAGACATGAAAAGTCTGAAAAAACATCTTGTGGTCAATAAGAGAATTTTGCATGACATGAAGCAGGATGTCGATTTTGGAATGCTGTTTTCAAATTTTGTAATGTTCTTTATTATCCTCACTACCGGAACGGTTCTGTTTAATGCAAATATCCATCAGATTGATACGGTTGAACAGGCCGCTCAGGCTTTAAAACCGCTGGCCGGGAATGCAGCCTATATTCTCTTTGCGGTGGGTGTTATTGGCACAGGGCTCCTGGCGATCCCGGTTTTGAGTGGTTCACTTTCCTATATTATCGCCGAGTCATTTGGATGGAAAACCGGATTGGATAAAAAATTCGCAAAAGCTAAAATGTTTTATATTGTTATTGCTATTTCCCTGATCATTGGATTATTATTGAATTATATCGGTATTTCACCGATTAAAGCCCTGATTTATTCGGCAATTCTTTACGGATTAACCGCACCCGTTTTAATTGCAATCATCCTTCACATTTCAAACAATAAAAAAATAATGGGCCAGCACACCAACGGGAAAATGTCAAACATTCTCGGATCCGCGGCACTAATCCTGATGACAATTGCCGGTATTGTATTACTATACATGCAATTTACATAAAACCCCGATACCCGATACCCGATACCCAAATCCCTACTTAATTTGCTTCAAGTACCTGTAAAGCTCGCTGTCGGTCGTTAAAATGAGGCTGGTCTTATCATCGAATGATTTTTCCAGCGCTTCCATGGCACGCGAAAATCCGTATAACTCCCTCGAAGCTGCCGATTTATTATAGGCAGCAGCATAGATGGAAGTGGCTTTGGCATCAGCCCGTCCCCGGATCTGTTCCGATTGTTTTACCGCTTCCGACTGGATCTGGGCCAGGTCGCGCTCCTTGTTCCCCTGGATTTTACGTGCTTCACCCTGACCTTCTGAGCGGAACCGATCAGCAATCCGGTTACGTTCGCTGATCATACGGTCGTAAACATTACTCCTGACTTCCGGCACATAATTGATGCGCTTTATCCTGAAGTCCAGGATAATAATCCCCAGATCGGTGCATCTTGCACCGGCTTTTTCCAAAATCATCTTTTCAATCTTGTCGCGCCCGACCTTTATCGTATCAAGGGATTCGATTTCCTGAAGATATTCCTCTGAGACTTCCGGTGTGCGGTTGGTCGACCGGATAATGTCAAGCAGTTCAAAGCTCGCAACGGCATTTCTGGTCTCCCCGTCGAGGATGTCATCGAGCCTTGATTGCCCGGAACGTTCATCACGGAGCCGGACGTAGAACTGAAGCGGATCGGTGATCTGCCAGCGTGCATAGGTCTCCACAAAGATGAATTTCTTATCCTGGGTGGGGACCTGGTTCGGATAACCGTCCCACTTCAGATATCGCTTGTCGAACCGTTGAACTTTCTGAATCACCGGGAGCTTGAAATTCAGTCCGGGAAGGGTCCTTGATCCACCGACCGGTTTACCGAACTGGGTAACAATCGCCTGCTCCGTTTCGTCGAGCACAAAGACGCTTCCGAAAAGGAGTATCAGCAATACCACAATCCCGATACTGTATACAATATATTTTGTTTTCATGGCTTACTTGGCTGGGGTGTTAATTTTACGGTCCATGTTAAGCAAAGGCAAAACGTTGTTGCCCTTTTCGTCCACCACAATCTTATCCCCTATCTTGGGCAGGATCCGTTCGAGGATTTCGAAATAGAGCCGCTTCTTGGTTACTTCTGGAGCCTTGATGTACTCTGCATAGAGCGAGCTGAACCGGTCAGCCTCACCGATGGCACGATTCACCCGGTTGAGGGCGTAAGCCTCGGCCAGCTGGATGGTTTCCTCCGCTTCACCTTTAGCCCTTGGGATCACCTGGTTGTATTCAGATTCGGCCTGGTTGATCAGGGTTTCCCTTTCCTGCTGAGCCTGGTTTACGGCATTAAACGATGGCTTGACGGGCTCCGGCGGATTGACATCCTGTAAAACAACCTGTTCAATCTGCAAGCCGTTCTCGTACTCAACACACATTTCCTGCAGAAGGACTTCCATGTTGGAAGCCACCGCCTGACGGCCAACGGTGAGCACCTCATTAACGGTTCGGTCCCCCACCACCTTTCGCATGACCGCTTCCGACATATCCCTCAGTGCATCCTCGGCATCACGTACCTTGAAGAGATATTTGTATGAATCCATGATCCGGTACTGAACCACCCATTCAACATCGGCCAGGTTCAGATCCCCGGTGAGCATCAGTGATTCAGCCCCAAAATCCTCATCTGAATAGACTGTGCGGACCCCGGGGGTTTCCGTGCGAAATCCGAACTCCAGTTTCAATTGCCGCTGAACCGGGATCTTGTACATTTTTTCCAGTCCCAGAGGAGCAATAAAACTCAATCCGGGCTGAACGGTCCGGGTAAATTTTCCCAAAAAAAGCACAACTCCCTGCTCTTCAGGCTTAATGGTCTTAACTGATGTTGCCAGAATCACCAACACCAGCAGTCCTAACAGAACCTGCCGGAGGTTCCGGCGTATCCAGGTTATGAGGACTTCAACCTGGTCATTAAATCTAGCCATATCATTTTATTAAAGCTTTTTAGCGGTCCAGGAACCTACCTGAGTTGCGCCACTGAGATATTTACCGCCCATGGTTTTCCCGTCGGCATTCACTGTTCCATTAAAATTTGTGCTGTTGTCCCATTTAATGTACACACTGTCTTTGGTAATATAACTCGTTGGAAGCAGGTCAACGGATCCCGTAAACCCCATTCCCGCATCATAGGCAAAACTCCCTGTCAATGTTTTATCATCATGCTGGGTGATATTCATCGTCCCGGTAATATTACCCCCGAATTCCGAAAACCTGATTGTTTTCAGCCAAAAACCCGACAGATTTGGTAAAACGGAAATGGTTTTTGTCATGGTGTTGGTACCTCCGCCGCCGGTAGCAGTCAGGGTGATGGTAAATTCGCCCGCAGAAGTATAGGTATGCCTGGGATTCTCTTCGACCGATGTTTTACTGTCTCCGAAATCCCAGACAAATTCCTTGGCACTTTTTGATTGATTGGTAAACGTAATGACCTCATCCATTTTAAAGATTTCCCTGTCCATGGTGAAGTCGGCTACCGGCTCCTTTTGGCAGCCACTGATCAGCAAAATGCATACAAATGTAGTGGTGAATAAAAGCGTCCTTTTCATAATTGGTTATTTGGTGATTGATCGCTTAAAGATATATGTTTCCGAAATACAAGCCTTACAGGCAACCATATTTTTGCAAGCATGGTAAGTAATCCCCTGGTAAGTGTGAATCATGCAATTCTTTAAAAAGATTATGTAACACTGCGGGTGGCAGGCGTCTATAAATTTATACCCTTTAAATTCTTCAAAAACGCGAAAAACTGACAGCCTGCCTGTTCAGCAATCCTTAAATTGAAAAAAATGAAAACCTATAAACTTTTCACCCCGGTAAAGGTGGGATCCACCGAAGTTGCGAATAGGATTGTAATGGCACCGATGACCCGTTGCCGGGCCATTGAACATGTTCCAAATGCATTGATGGCCGCGTATTATGAGCAACGCTCAGGTGCAGGTTTAATCATTACGGAAGGAACCTCCCCTTCACCCAATGGCCTGGGTTATGCCCGGATACCGGGAATTTTCAACAAACAACAGGTTGAAGGATGGAAAATGACGACTTCGGCCGTGCACAAAGCTGGGGGTAAGATTTTTATCCAGCTGATGCATACCGGCAGGATCAGCCATCCGCTCAATATGCCGGCAGGTTCACTGATACTGGCACCTTCTGCTGTAAAAGCTTCCGGACAAATGTGGACCGATTCGAAGGGGATGCAGGATTTTATTGTACCCAAAGCCATGACCATTAAAGACATACAGGATACAAAAGCCGAATATATGAATGCGGCAAAAAACGCCATAAAAGCCGGATTTGACGGGGTGGAATTGCACGGAGCCAACGGATACCTTCTTGAGCAGTTTCTTTCGCCGTTCAGCAACATCCGCGATGATCTGTATGGTGGATATAACGAAAACCGCTGCCGGTTTGTGATTGAGGTGGCAGCTGCGGTTGCGGATGCAATTGGAGCAGATAAAACGGCCATCCGGCTGTCTCCATACGGAACCGCGAGCGACATGCCGAATTATCCCGAAATTGATGAGACATACAGTTATCTGGCCGAAGAAATGAATCACCTTGGGATCGCTTATATACATCTGGTTGACCACTCGGCATATGGTGCCCCTGAAGTCCCTATGGAAATCAAGAAAATGATCCGTAATGTATTCGAGAATACCATCATCCTGTCAGGGGGATACAAAAAGGAACGAGCCGAAACCGATCTTCAGAACGGACTGGGAAATCTTGTAGCATTCGGGCGTCCGTTTATCAATAACCCTGATTTTGTCAAGCGCTTGATGAATAATCTGGAACTTTCCCAGAATCTTCACATTGACCTGTTCTATACTGCCGATGAACATGGATATACAGATTATCCTGTTTATAAAGCCTGATTCCGTACACCACGGCCCGGGTATTGAAAGTTATAACTTTTTACTATTTTTATTAGGGTTATGTTTTGCTCTCTCCATAAGGCTTGCAACCAACTTTTGCATTCAGCTAATTCTTTATCAAAGCCGTTAAATTCAAGATCAAGTTTACAGGTTTCTATCAGGTATTCATCTGATAAAGGTAAAGAAAGCATGGCATTTCCGAGAATGCCCCTGATTTCAAATGTAAATCCCTCATTTCTAATGAATTTATGTTTATGGGCAAAATCCTTCTTTAACATGGCTTTGGGAGTAGCATCTTTTAAGCTTTCTCCATCAAGATAGCGAGCTCCTGCGCTCTATATTATTGCCACTTTTTCAATGTCTTTCTTGCATCCAATCAGGATCAAAAATAAAAGAAAGGGTAATGTTTTCATTTTGTTAAGGATTTGATTAGTTGATAGGAAAGGTACAATTTTCAAGGGCAAAATTTTGTCCAGTATAGAAAGGGGTTGTCCAACCAACCCTGCACAGCAAAGCTGTCAAACGGGGCACCCCCCTGATACCTCCCTGTTTTAGCCACCCGCTCCTATAACCCTGCCATCTTATCAGTTTGCTGCACTCGCTGGAAGCTCCACGCTTTGCCATCGGGCGTTTTAATGCCATCCTGATTTAATGCGTCCGTTATTTGCTGCCATGTCAAGCGTTTGTCATTACGGGGCTTTCTCCTCGGTGGTAAAATTTGGGCTGAGAGTAAAGTCGGTAAGGGCACCAGGCTTTCATTTTACATCCCGGTTTGATATCCTTTAATATTATTGATATTTTTGCATGCCAAGGTGCTTAGCGGACCGATAGATTTCATAAAATAATCAACGCATGAATCTTAAAGTTTTAATTGTCGAAGATGACCCGGCATCGGATAAATTGATCAGTGCACTAATCAGAAATATTGCCCGGGAAATCCTTCATGTTAAGAACGGGACTGATGCACTCGAAATCTGCAGGAAGACTCCTGATCTCGATTTAGTCATGATGGATATTGGAATCCCCGGACTGAACGGGTATGAAAGCACACGGTTAATTCGTCAATTCAATACCAAATTGGTCATTATTGCACAAACAGCTTTTGCATTGGACGGCGACCGGGAAAAAGCGATCGAATCCGGCTGTAACGATTACATTGCAAAACCAATCGTAAAAGGCACCCTGATGTCAATACTTGAAAAGCAATTCCATTAAGTTACGTTTGTGACCTGATTTCTTGTGTTTCTGAACATCAATTCAATCATAAGGCAAATTGAATTTTTTTTCTTTTTTATTTTCATTAGTTGTGATCAGCCTGTTGCCCATGTGTACACCACAGGATCCAACGCTGAAATTCGGATTGAAATTGTACGTTTCAACCACTGGTAATGACAGCTGGTCGGGGAAACTCAGCCAGCCTAACAGTGTAAGGACAGATGGTCCTTTTGCAACACTGGAAGCGGCACGCGATGCCATCCGGGCGTTAAAAAAAACGCAAAAACTCCCCATAGGGAATATATTAGTGGAGATTCAGGACGGTGTTTATGAACTTCCACGGACCTTTGAACTGGAGGCTGCAGATGGAGGAAAAGACACCCTTTCCCGGATCATCTATTCCGGACAAAAAGGCGCCATGGCAAGATTATCCGGGGGGAAAAAACTGTCAAACTGGGAATTGGTCACCGATGAAAATGTTCTTGGAAAATTCAGTCCGGGTGTACGCGGCAAAATCTATCAGACCGACCTCAGGATGAACGGCATTACTGATTTCGGCTCCCCGGGCGGAGGGGGTATGGAATTGTTTTTCAACGATCAGCCCATGTGGATCTCCCGTTACCCCAACAAAGGTTTTATCAGAATAACCGGGCTGTTTGATATCGATCCCGTAGATGTCAGGGGAACCAAAGGGGACCAGGTGGGAAAGTTCAACTATGACGAACTGCGGATATCCCGGTGGAAAGATGAAAAAGACGCCTGGGTTGATGGTTATTGGTTCTGGGACTGGAGCGAGCAGCGGCACAAGATTGGGAAACTGGATACGGTGAGGAAAATAATTGAGGTGGTCCCTCCGTATCATCATTACGGATACCGTCTCGGGCAATGGTTTTATGGGTTTAACATGCTTTCGGAGATTGATGAAGCCGGCGAATATTATATCGACCGCGACAGGGGCCTGCTCTATCTCTATCCACCCTCCGACTTAGAAAAAGGTCAAACCTCTGTTTCGCAGAATAAAAGTCTCATATGCATGAATCAGGTTTCCAATCTGACCATACAAGGGGTGATCATGGAGGGATGCCGCGAAACGGTTGTTAAGATGCAGGATTGCAATAATACGGTGGTTGCCGGGTGTACGCTCAGAAATTCGGGCGACTGCGGGGTTACGATCAAGGGTGGTTTCCGCAATGGGGTAAACGGATGTGATATTTACAATCTGGGTGCCGGGGGAATACGAATTGAAGCGGGCGACCGTAAAACACTGATGTCCGCCGGGTGTTTTGCCGATAATAATTACATCCATCACACCGCCAGGATCAAGAGAATCTATACGCCCTGCATTTCCCTCTACGGGGTGGGCAACCGCGCAACGCACAATGTCATGGCACATGTTCCGCACATGGCCGTCTATTTTGACGGGAATGACCATGTGATGGAATATAACGACATCTCCGACGTCTGCTATGAATCAAATGATGCCGGGGCAATCTATGCGGGCAGGAACTGGACTATGCGGGGGAATGTAATCCGCTATAATTATCTTCATGATATCTCCGGTTTTGAAGGCAAAGGATGCGTTGGAATTTATTTGGATGACGCTTTTTCGTCGGCAGAAGTTACCGGCAATGTTTTCAAGCATGTCACCCGTGCCATGATGATCGGCGGGGGAAGGGATAACACGGTTTCCAACAATATCTTTATTGATTGCGTCCCCTCGCTGCATGTGGACGCGCGCGGCATGGGCTGGATGCAGGATATGACCGATGCCTGGATACAGGAGGCAGGGGAAAAGGGGACCATTTTAGGAGCAACATACAATCAGCCGCCTTACAGCACTAAGTATCCGAAACTGCCGCTGATGATAAATGACGAACCCAGGGCTCCCAAGGGCAATATCATTTCACATAATATCTGTTCAGGTGGAAATTGGGATCAACCTTCAGGATTCTGGGGCATGTCGATCGAAGACAAAGCCCGCCCCTATCTGGTTATGGAAGATAATATGGTTGCACCCGGCACCGGTGTACAAGACAGCCTATCCAAAAGCTTAATACTGGCCGATCCTCTTTTTATGGATCCCGGGGATCCTGAACAGGGCAAATTCCAGGTAACGGCGAATTCCCCGGCATTGAAGAGTGGGTTTAAGCAGATCCCTTTTGACCGGATTGGCCTTTATAAAAGTCCTTACCGGGTAACGCTACCTGTCCTTTCCATCGGTCAGCCACTCCAGTGAAAACCTCACGAAATACATCTGGTAAGTCTCATATTCACCGGCTTCGTAATACATTCCGATGGTGCCGTCCTCCAGTACGGTAAGGGAAGAATAAGCGGAAGGACCCGAATAGATGGTTTTCCGTACCGGCCAGGTTACCCCTTCATCATAGCTGAGCAAAACGCTGATGTTTTTGCGGGAGGCGGCATAGGGAATGGAATGAAGCAGCCGGTTCTTGCCGTCACCGTCAGAAAGAGCTGAAAGGCGGATCAGGTCGCCGTTGCAGAATGGATCGATGATATCGCCCTGCTTAAAAGGAGTGCCCCAGGTCATTCCCTGGTCCCTTGAGATATTGAACCAGCGGCTGCCCTTTTGCCGGATGCTCATCAGCACCTCCCCATTATCCAATTCCACCACTTTGGCTTCATCTCCCTTGGCAAAGGCCCGGTTCGTCGAAACCTTCCAGGTCAGGGCCCCGTCATCCGAATAAATAACAAAATTTGATATATCGAATCCGTCAGTCTGACGGGCAGCGATCACTGCCATCAATCGCCCGCTCCTGAGCTGGGTTGCCGCACCGGAAGCAACAAACGCACCCTGCCAGTTCCGGGTGACCGGATCATTCGACTCTGCACCGTAAATCTGTGACGTGATATCCTGAGAGGTGCTCCAGGTTATGCCGTTATCGGTGCTCCTTGCCTGGTTAATCCTGAGGGGAGCGGCAGCAGTGGAAGCGGTCCATCCTTTATCAGAGGCAAAGATGCAGATGATCTCACCGTTTTTCCTGTTCACCATCAGCACAGGATCGCCATAGCCAATCGTGGTATGGTTCCCAGCAATCGTTAGCGGGTCACTCCAGGTCATGCCCCGGTCGATACTTCGCCGGATCACAACATCGATATCATTGGGAAGGTCGACCGGACCGGTCCACCGTTTGTCGGTTGCCGTCACCAGCGAACCATCCATAGCTTTAACAATGGCTGGTATCCGGTAATTCATCGAGCCCCCGTCACCACCCGAAAAAAGCAGCTTGCTCGCCAGCAGGATGGTTCGGGAAGCCCCCTGTTTTTCCATCGGGATGGTCGGTCCCTCACTTGTAGAAACAGATAAGACCAATGCTCCGATCTGATTCCCTTCCCTTGCGTTCGGGCTGAGGTCGGCTGTGATCCAAAAATAGTTGTCCCCCTCTTTCAAGGGCATATCCCCCTTAACCGCAATTTCACCCCTGGCCGGAACTGTCTTTGCAAACAGAATGGCATTAAGCGGGTTGAACCTTTCGGACTGACCGTTGAAAAAAATCCTGATTTCAGTTAGGTCTGAGATATCCGTCGTCCCCGACAGATTAAAGGAAATCCGATTCAGTGATCCGGCCCCGGATCCGGCTATGATTTTGATCCCGATCAGCCGTTCATTCCCGTTGCCGCTGCCGGCAGGCAGGCTGATTGTAATCACCTGAACCGTCAAGGCATTGCCAGAAGGGGTGACCTGACCAATGGCTGCTATCCCCATCCACCGCAAAGCGGTTATGAAAAGGAGCAATACAATTAAATCCGGTAAAAATCTGGTTTTATTCATAATTTCTAAAATTAAATAATAATTGTTGCATGTGAATTATGTAATTCTTTTCCAAAAACATGTAACCCTTTTCATCTTCAGGCAGGTGATCTTTACTTTCGGAAAAACAATATCCTATAATTCACCGAAATCAACTGAAATGAACAGAAAAATTCTTGTCCTTGCCACAGTTTTATTGCTGGGTATTGCCGCATCCAATGCGCAAAATGCCGACAAAAGATGGGCTCTTGGTGCTCATTTTGGATTCCTGGAATATAAAGGCGATTACGCCAACGGGTTCTATACTTTCAAACCAAACTTTGCTTTGGGCGGAAGTGTCGCACGGTATCTCAATCCATCATTTGATTTATTGCTTCATCTTTATTATGGTGAAACTCAAAGCGCAAATGCCCGGATCAGAACAACGATGCCGGCTTTCCTGAACTTCCACGCAAAAATGTCAAACCTGAGTTTGCAATTCAAATACAAATTGAATAACGGGTATATGCTGAAGGAATCAGCCATTTTTGCCCCGTTTTTTCTTGGTGGTGTCGGCGTTAACGCAGCCATGTCATCAGGCACTGACAAAAACAACCTGGTATTTACCAATCAGAAGTTTTTAAGCCCTGCCCTGAAGTTCGGAGTGGGTATCAATTTAGCCGTCAGCAGGTCGATCAGCGTGATTATACAGTCCGTTCTGATGACCCCTGCGATCGATAAAATCGATGGCTGGTATCCTAATGTTAACGTAAACAGGAACCCCGATTATTTCATGGAGAATTCAATCGGTCTTTATATTTTATTTGGCAAAGCCAGGGACAAGGACAGCGATGGTGACGGTGTGTTTGACAAAGAGGATCAATGCCCTGATACTCCCGCCAGCGCTCCTGTTGATATGAACGGGTGTCCGCTGGATACCGACAAGGATGGCATCCTGGACTATGAGGATGAATGCCCGAATGTTGCAGGATTGAAGGAATTCGCTGGTTGTCCGGATACCGACGGAGATGGTATTCAGGATAAACTGGACGAATGTCCGACGGTTTTCGGAACCGCAGCCCTCAAAGGATGTCCGGAGCCTGATGCTGACAGTGATGGCGATAAGGTGCTTGATAAAAATGACTTATGCCCTAATACGCCTGCCGGTGTTCAGATTGATGTAAACGGGTGTCCTTTTGACGCCGATAAGGATGGCATTGCCGACTATGAAGATGAATGCCCGAATGTTGCAGGATTGAAGGAATTCAAGGGATGTCCGGATACCGATGGGGATGGGATCCAGGATAAATTCGACGAATGTCCGACTGTTTTTGGGTTGGCAGCATTCAAGGGCTGTCCGGATTCAAAGTCAGATGCCGATGGTGATGGTGTTCCGGATGACAATGACCGCTGCGCAAATACTCCCAAAGGATTTAAGGTTGACGCTTCCGGATGCCCGGTCGACAGTGACAGGGACGGTATTGCCGACAGCGAGGATGCTTGTCCGGATATCGCAGGAGAAGTGGAACTGAAAGGCTGTCCTTATGATATACAGGGTATTATTGCCAAATACAACCTCTCGATGCAACCGGTATATTTTGATAATGCTTCCTTTAAACTGAAACCGCAGGGTATTGATAATCTTGATAATCTTGCCAAAGCTTTATCAAAGCATAATGGCTTCGGAATTGAACTTGCCGGCTATTGCGACAACAAGGGAAACGAAGAATACAATATCAAACTTTCAGAAAACCGTGTTAATACAGTTAAGCGATTTCTCGAAAGCAAGGGTATACCTGAAAACCGGATAAGAATAAAATTCTTCGGAGAATCCAATCCGGCCGAAAATAATGATCTCGAAACTGCCCTCCGTCTCAACCGCAGAGTTGAATATCACTTGTTCGAAGTTGGTAAATAGGAATCTCTATCTGTTTCAACTGGTACAGATTTCAATCCAAAATCCCTGCTTCGGCAGGGATTTTTTTGCTTTCAAGCCAGCTCTCGCAGAACCGTTTCCACCGTGCCAGCCATTTCCTCAGTGAAGTCCAGATGGGTAACAAAGCGAATGGTCTGGGGGGCAATCGCAATAGCATGAATATCATTCTGTTTCAGAGAAGCAATGAAATCCTGATCAGAATAACGGCCGGTCAGGGTAAAAATAAGGATATTTGTTTCCACCGGCATAACGCTTTCAACATAGGATAATTCGTTCAGCACTTTGCCGAGGTAAGCCGCCCTTTGATGATCCTCCTTCAACCTTTCAACATGATGGTCAAGCGCATAGATCCCGGCAGCTGCCAGGTATCCTGCTTGCCGCATACCACCGCCAAAAGCCTTGCGCACCCTGCGGGCCCGGTGGATAAAATCCATATTTCCCAGTAGCAGCGAACCTACCGGCGCACCCAGTCCTTTTGACAAACAGATGGAAATGGAATCAAAGATAGCCCCGTAATCCTCGGGCCGGGTTCCGGTCGCGGCCATCGCATTGAATAAACGTGCGCCATCGAGATGCAGGCGGAGATTATTCGCATCGCACACCGCCCTGATCTCCAGAAGATCTACATAGGGATAACACGCTCCCCCGCCTTTGTTCATGGTGTTTTCCACCTCAACCAGTTTGGTTGCCGACCGGTGCACATCATCGGGATTGATATGACTGGCAACTTCAGAGGCATTGATCAGTCCCCGGGCGCCCTCCAGCAAGCTAACCGAAACCCCGGAATTCCGCATCATGCCTCCGCCCTCGTAAAAATAGACATGCGAATGTTTATGGCAGATCACTTCATCGCCCGGACGGGTATGCACATTGATGGCGATCTGGTTGGTCATGGTGCCGGATGGGCAAAAGAGGGACGATTCCATGCCGAAAAGTCCTGCGGCCTTTTCTTCCAGCGCATTAACGGAAGGATCATCCCGGAATACATCATCCCCCACCTTGGCTGAAAACATGGCTGCAAGCATCCCGGGAGTGGGACGGGTGACGGTATCGCTGCGTAGATCTATCATGGGGAAAAAATTTGGACAATTGTACGAATATAAGATGGTTAATTCATGTCAATTGGGTCAATTCCGCCGGCTGCTCGGTCAAGTCCCAGCTCGATGATCATATCCTTCATATCAGGACCGGCAGGTGGTAGAACAATGAAGATGCTTTTTCCCGTTTGACTGATCTTTGCCTTACCACCGGTCAGTACCTTTGATCGTACAATTTTCGCAGGGATGGCAGGCAATTCCAGCGTATCACCGGGCCGGCTGAGGATATGCAGATAGATGAATTTTCCACGATAGGTCGACACTGCGTATTTGTTCGGTTTCCATGGTCCTCCCCGTGTGCTGTAAATACTTTTGCCATATTTGGAAAGCCAGATCCCCAGCTCATTGATCACGCCCTTTTGTTCCGGAGCAATCTCTCCGTTGGGCATCGGGCCCACGTTCAGAAGCATATTGCCGTCTGCACCGGCACAACGGATCAGCATTTCCAGGCACTGCCCTGCCGTCTTCACCCCATCATCATGTCCGCCCCACGACCATTGGCTGCGTTTCGACACGGTCATGCACGATTCCCAGGGACGCGGGTCGAACTTGCCTACGGTTTGCTCAGGGGTATGAAAGTCGACGTTGGGCCCAACCACCCCTTCGTTCCATCCGCCCTGATCGCCGAGGTCGAGACGTTCGTTGATAACGATGTCGGGCTGCAGCCTCCTGACGAGTTTATAAGTGGTTTCCGGGCCCCAGGGAGCCGATTTACCATCGGTATCGAACCACAGGATATCGATCTTGCCATAATTCGTCAGCAATTCGGTTATTTCGGCCTGCATCCGCCTGACAAACTCCGGATTCTTTTCGTTGCGGCAATCTGGATCGCGCCAGTCCATCGGCGAAAAGTACCAGCCGATTTTCATGTTTGCCTCATGGGCCGCTTTGGCCAGTTCACCGCATATATCCCGCTTGAAGGGGGTAT
>Ga0172379_10005363_pt1 | contig 17999 bp, 12 predicted proteins | sample GrowelOW334metaG_FD_119756 | JGI IMG/M metagenome (GOLD analysis project Ga0172379, IMG submission 119756) | Groundwater microbial communities from an aquifer near a municipal landfill in Southern Ontario, Canada - Groundwater well OW334 metaG | ecosystem: Environmental > Aquatic > Deep... | reverse complement strand
TATCATGGCAGGCAACCTGACCAATATCAACGCCTCCACAGCGAATGCATCAGCAGTACGTACAAAAATCATGGCCAACGGATGCGATACGTTTGTATCCGCCAATGGAATATTGAAGAATGCGTTCGATTACAACAATCCGGACTTTATGCCTGCTGCCGGTTCACCTGCACTTTCAGGATCATCTTTCACCAGTGCTTCCCGCATCAGTAATCCGTTTTTCAGTCAAACACCATTCCGTGGTGCACTGGGTGGAAATCCCGATAGTAACTGGACCGATTGCTGGTCGCGTTTCAATCCGCAATCCGAGTCATACGAATCTGCACCATTAAATTATCCGGGTGCATTGGCTGAATTCAGCGCTGCAACTCCGGTTGGACGTTCAGTTACGTTCTCCAACAACTCTTCTTTCGGAAATAAATTCTTCTGGGATTTTGGAGTAAGCAGCAGCAATACAGATACATCGGTTGAAGCCAATCCAACATTTATTTTCCCGGCCAACGGAACATTCCAGGTAACATTAACTGTTAAGAGTCCGTGTGGTTCATCATCTCTTACCAAACCGGTTGTGATCAATGATCTTTCTTCGAAACCGGTTGCTAATTTCAGTTATGTACAAAGCAGTACAACAGGTTCAAGGGAATTTACCTTTACCAACCTGACCGATGAAAAAGGATTTACCACCAGCTATACATGGGATTTTGGAGTTACAAGTTCTGCAACAGATACCACTTCAACAAAAGATCCGGTGTTTACATTTCCTGCTAGTGGATCGTATCAGGTGCGTTTGATCGCCAATGGTCAGTTTGGATCTGATACCTTAATTAAAACATTATTGGTTTCTCCAACTGCAGTAACTGAAATCGAATCTAAGCTGAACGATGTTGTAGTGTATCCTAACCCTGCCGAGAATCAGTTGTTTGTAGCATTTGAACTAAGTCAAAAAGAAATGATTACCGTAACCTTGTTTGATATCAGTGGAAGGTTAGTATTTGCTGAGGAAGCAACGGCTTATCAAGCCGGAAAAACCATTCTCCCGATTGCCATTCAAGCATTAAACAATGGAATGTATTTCCTGAATTTAAGCGGTAATGATATACACAAAACCACTCGCGTGGTGATTTCGAGATAACGGCTACACACTACCGTTATTACTATTTACCCTGAAGTAAGCATAAGTTTACTTCAGGGTTTTTTATGAAATGAATAATCTATGTATGAATCGCGCATTCGGAAATGCGCTGCATCTTCCTTGTAAGGTGAATATCCTTAAACAAATATCCAATGCTTTCCCGCGAAGGCCTGAAGGCGCATCGCGATGGATCAAGAACTTCCAGACGCAATGAATTGCGTCTCTACCATTAACCGTACGGGCATTACATGTAATGCCTCATCGTCTTAAACAATAACCAAATAACAATTAACCATTAACCATTAACCATTAACGAATAACTGCGCGCGAAGGCCTGAAGGCACATCGCCATGGACAAACCATAAGTTGAATCTTAAAAATTATATTTCTGCCATCCCAATATCATCCGCCGAAGCCTTGGCGTAGGTGGACATAATTACGAATTACAAATTACGAAGTACAAAGTAGCTAAACAGCGAACCTTTACTCAATAACCAATAACCAATAACCAATAACTATTAACTAATAACTAAATAACAATTAACCATTAACTAAAACACGCCCAAGAAGGCTTTCGAAAATGGCCCTTCCATCAGTATTATACAATTCTTTATCGATGGCGCGCTCAGGATGTGGCATCATGCCAAATACATTGCGGTTGATATTGCAAATACCGGCAATGTTTTCAAGCGAACCATTGGGATTGGATTCTGGAGTTGCGTTGCCCTCTTCATCACAGTAGGAAAATAATATCTGATCGTTTTGTTTAAGCAGCGTCAAGGTAGATTCATCGCAATAGAAACGGCCTTCGCCGTGAGCAACCGGAATTTTTAATGCTTTACCTTTTACCAGATTTGATGTAACGAGTGAGTTGGTTGTTTCCGCTTTGATAAAAACATTTTTGCAATTGAACTTTTGGTTGTCGTTGTGCAACAAAGCGCCGGGTAATAAATGCGATTCGCATAAAACCTGAAAACCATTGCATACGCCCATTACTTTTCCTCCCTGTGAGGCAAATTCGATTACATTTTGCATAATGGGTGAAAAACGGGCAATGGCTCCACTTCTCAGGTAATCGCCAAAGCTGAAACCTCCCGGTAGAAAAATAAGGTCACAAGCCTGTAAGTCGTGATCCTTGTGAAAAAGTTCAACAGTTTCGCAGCCAAACTGATTTTGAAAAGCATAAACTGCGTCTTTATCGCAATTGGATCCGGGAAAAATTACTACGCCAACTTTCATAGATGGATGATTGAGGCACAAAGGTAAGTGATGCGGAGCAACTATAAAAAAAAGATAGAAAAGAGGAGGAATCAGGCCAGGGTTTTATGTCCTGTCAATTCAAGGGCTGCTTTATAAATGGCATTGGCATCAAAGCCGCATTCCACATACAATTCTGGCTGTTCACCATGTTCGATAACGGCGTCGGGCATACCTAACATATGAACTTCGGCTTCATAATGATGTTCCGACATATACTCAAGTATAGCACTTCCAAAACCACCAACAATGGTACCGTCTTCAACGGTTAGAATTTTTTTGTATTGCCCAAAAACTTCATGCAATAAGGCTTCATCAAGCGGTTTCACAAAGCGCATATCAAAATGCCCGATCTGTTGACCTTCCAGTTGAAGTTTCGAAATAGCTGTTTGCGCCATATTTCCCGGATGACCAATGGTGAGTATGGCCAGTTCATCTCCATCGCTTAATTTACGTCCGGTGCCAATTTTTATTTCCTGCAAAGGAGTTCTCCATTCCGGCATCACACCGTTTCCACGTGGGTAGCGAATCGAGAATGGCCCTGCGTTCTTATCCAGTGATGCTGTATACATCAGGTTGCGCAATTCTTCTTCGTTCATTGGAGCGCTAACCACCATATTTGGAACGCAACGCATGAAAGGAATATCGAGTGCACCATGATGTGTCGGTCCATCGGCACCGGCAAGTCCGGCGCGATCCAGGCAAAAAACCACATGCAGGTTTTGCAAAGCTACATCATGCACCACCTGATCGTAAGCACGCTGCATAAAAGAGGAATAAATATTGCAAAAGGGAACTAAACCTTGCGTAGCTAATCCGGCACTGAACGTAACGGCATGTTGTTCAGCAATACCCACATCAAACGAACGTGTCGGGTAGGCTTTCATCATGATATTCATGGATGAGCCCGAAGGCATAGCCGGTGTAATGCCAACGATTTTTGCATTTTTATCAGCCAGTTCTACCAGGGTATGTCCAAATACATCCTGGTATTTTGGGGGTTGAGGCTTATCGGGTACGGATTTGAAAATCTCGCCGGTTACCTTATCAAACAAGCCGGGCGCATGCCATTTGGTTTGATCTTTTTCGGCCGGGGCATATCCTTTTCCTTTCACGGTAAGTACATGCAGCAATTTTGGTCCTGGTATTTTTTTCAAATCTGCCAGAACCTTAACCAGGTGGTCGATATCATGACCATCGATGGGACCGAAATACCGGAAGCGCAGGCTCTCAAACATATTGCTGTCTTTGAGCAAACCGCTTTTCATGGTATCCATGATCTTACCAAGAATTTCCTGCGAAATATGTCCAACCTTATGCAAACGGTTGAGTCCGTTCCACACATCGTTTTTAATTTTATTGTAGGTGGGGGATGTGGTAATATCGGTCAGGTATTCTTTGAGTGCACCCACATTGGGGTCGATGCTCATGCAATTATCATTCAGAACAACAAGCAGATTTGAATCTTCAACTCCCGCATGATTCAGTCCTTCAAATGCAAGACCCGCAGTCATGGCTCCATCGCCGATCACTGCAATATGCTGACGATCGGTTTCGCCCTTGATACGCGAAGCTACAGCCATTCCCAATGCAGCAGATATAGAGGTAGATGAATGGCCCACACCAAAAGTATCGTATTCGCTTTCACTGCGTTTCGGAAAACCTGAAATGCCTTTGTAAACGCGGTTGGTATGAAACACATCTTTCCGTCCGGTCAATATTTTATGCCCGTAAGCCTGATGTCCCACATCCCAAACCAATTGATCGTAGGGCGTATTGAAAACATAATGGAGGGCGACGCTCAATTCTACAACTCCCAGACTGGCTCCGAAATGCCCGCCATAAACCGAAACCATATCGATGATGTACTGCCGCAGATCGTTACATACAGCTGTTAAATCCTCTTCCCTGAGTTTGCGTAAATCGGCTGGAAATTGAATGTGTTTGAGGTAAGGGCCTTCTTTGATGTCTTTCATATCTTTCACGGATCTCCCCGATTTTAGCTCAGTAAAGTCAGGTCTTTCTTAAAAACGGTAAAAATAAGGAATTGGTTTCAATCCGTGAAAATAAACATCAGATACGTGCTTCACTGGTCATTAAGTCGTCCCTGGGCGGAATGCTTAATACTGGAATCGACGAATGATTCACCATTTGTTGAGCGAATTTGCCCAAAAAGAAGGAACCCATTTGCAATTCCTGTTCGGTCATAATGATGATAAGGTCAGCTTTGATGCTGAGTGAATACTCTATGGAGTTGTTCGTGATATTTCCTCCGAGTTTTTTATCCGACTCAACGGCAACGCCCGAATCGGTAATAGCGGTTACAGCCTGACGCATGTATGAATTGATTTTGTATTCGGCTTCTTTGTCTTTATCACTGGAAACACCAAATACATAAATGGTAGAGCCAAATTTTTTCGCAAGACTGATAGCTGCCGGAACTTTTTGCCGCGATTCAAAGGATGTATCGATGGGTAAAACAATTTTCCGGAACATATTCACAGCAGAATCTTCTTTCATCGTTAAAACCGGGCACGAAGCCTGGTTGACAACTTTATAGGCATTGCTACCCATCCAGAATTCCTGAAACCCGCTAACACCATGGGTTCCCATGATGATGAGATCGGTGTCCGTTTCTTTTGAAGCATGTATAATTTCTTTGTGTACCGTTCCGCTCTTATGCATATAATGGTAATCCATTCCTGATGCATGTTCATTCAGTAAGTTGCGCAATCCCTGTTCATCAACACCGGTTTCTGAAATATGCACTGTGCTCAGATGCGACTGATACATTTTAGCATACATGACAGCCGTTTTAAAGGCAACGATGGATTGAGGAGACCCGTCTACCGGTACAAGTATCCTCGGGAATGATAGATTCATACTACTTGGCTTTGGAGTACAAGATAAAAAGAAATTGCCGAATAAAAAACCGTTGGATATTTGTAGTTACAGCTAAAGTAACGGATTAAGGCTGTTCTGTTGTTTTACGCCTGGCATATATCAACTCATCTTCATACAATCCCCATTTAAAAAATCCCTTGGGTATGGTGGCTTCCAGTTTGAATCCGGCTTTCTCCAATACGCGCTGAGAGGCTTTATTGGTGCCGAAAGGTCGCGCAAATACACGTTCAATGGACGTTTCATGAAATATGAATAAGGTCATTTTTAAAACAGATTCTGTTAAAATACCCATACCCCAATAGGGTTCTCCCAGCCAATAACCCAATTCGGCATTTTTCTGCCATATATCAGTCATTGGATGGTAACCGATGCCGCCAACGGCATTCCCATCAATGGAAATGGCCCATAGACGGTCAGGATTTTGAACGGCTATTTGAAGAAAAGTTAAGCCACCTTCAGCAGTATATGGATGCGGAAATCCATTGGTCATGTAGCGGGCAATATTGCTATTGTTGGCCATTTGTACCAGATTATCGAGATCATCCAATTGCCAGGGTCTTAAGATGAATGAGGTCGATGGTGTAGAAAGTTGAAAAGGTGGATTCATCTTAGGCAAATTAAGAAAAATCCGAAAGAGTTAAAAAAGAGGGTAAACACAATCTGAATAACGAAACGTACCGAAATTATTTTCCCTTGCCTGTTTTCTTTTTTTCTTTTTTCCCCGACTCTAATTGTCGCAAGTACAAATCAAAGGTTGAAGATCCGGAAATGAAACGCGTATTGAATTGGGTCAAAAATTTTCGTATGGGTTGCAGCTTTCCTAATCGAACTTCACAATAATGCATCCGGCCTTCACAACGAATTTCGATTAAGCCGCATTCAGTCAAAACTTTTATATGTTTTGAAATGGCCGGCCTGCTAATGCTGAAATGTTTTGCAATAGCATTTAAATGCATGGATTCCTTTGACAACAAGAAAAGAATTTCTCTCCGTGTTGGATCAGCAATGGCGTGAAAAACAGATTCGTTTGACATACTGGATGCTTAAAATTAATTATATGTAACCAAATGGTTACAATTGAAAGAGAGTAGGTTAACGCAACAAAAACAGGGCATTCGGTGAAATGGAATTATTGATTTATGGCATATTTAATGCTGAATATAAAATAAAACGCAATCAGTAGGGCAGCAATTCCGGTACCAAAAAACAGTACGGGTGCACCCCAGAAATACCAGATCAATCCGGCAAGGGAACTCGATAATAATCCGGCAATGCTTTGAAATGCCGTATATGTTCCAATAGCCGTGGCAGTTTGATTTCCCGGTATTGCATTCGAAATCCAGGCTTTGGATACACCTTCAGTACATGCGGCATAAGCACCATAAATAAAAAACAGCACCGCAAAACCTAGTGCTTCAGTGGTTTGACTCATGCCTGCATATACCAAAGCAAAAATAAACAAGCCTCCTACCAGTACTTTTTTTAACCCGAGTTTATCTGCAAGCAGTCCCGCAGGATATGCCAACGCAGCATAAACCAGGTTGTAAAAGATATACAAACCGATAACGATGGTATCATTCATTCCCGATTCTTTGGCTTTCAGCAACAGAAAAACATCAGAACTGTTAACGAGGGCAAAACAAAGTAACCCAATCGTTAATTTACGATAGGCAACCGGGCTCTCTTTCCAGTATCTCAGAAACGTTAAAAAGCGAATGGGTATGGTTTGTTTTTTGATGTCCTTTTTCTTTTCCCGAATCATCAATGTAAAACTTACGGCAAGCATTCCGGGAATAAAAGCGATCAAAAACAGCAACGTATAATTGCCGGGATAGATTGCCAAAAATAACAGGGCAATCAATGGTCCGCCTACAGCTCCAAGCGTATCCATCGCCCGGTGAAAACCGAAAACCTGTCCTTTAGTAGCTACTGTAGATTCATCAGAAAGCACGGCGTCTCTGGCTCCGGTGCGCACTCCTTTGCCCAGACGGTCGATGCATCGCACCAAAAAAATCCAGACCGGAAAAGTAAAAGTGGCCATCAGTGGTTTGGAAACAGCACTCAATAAATAACCCATCCGTACAAAAGGCATCCGTCTTCCGGTTTGATCAGACAATTGTCCGAAATAGCCTTTACTCAATCCGGCCAATGCCTCTGCAAGTCCTTCCAGAATGCCTATCATCACAACCGTAAATCCAATTTCGCGCAAGTAAATCGGCATCACCGGATAGAGCATTTCACTGGCCAGGTCGGTAAACAAACTGATCAACGACAAGATCCAAACGGTTCGGGTTAATGTTCGGGACATCGCGTATTATTAATGCAGATTTTTTCCTCCACAAGGTAAAGCTAACATAAGATTAAAGGCAAGGATATTAGTGAATCCTAACCGAAACAGTTGCTGATTGTTGATGGTGCTGCCAAATGCAAGTTGCATAAAAAAAGCGGCAAATGAGCCGCTTTTTTAGTTAGCTATTTTTCATTACGCTACCGATGCCCGAATGATATTCAAAGCTCCACCGGCTTTAAACCACTCGATTTGTTGCTCGTTGTAGGTATGGTTGGTCAGTATTTCATCCTGTGTTCCATCGGCATGATTCAATACCAGGGTAAGCGGGGTATTGGGTGCAAATGTGGTCAGGCCCTTAATGTCGATAGAATCGTCTTCCTGAATTTTATCGTAATCTTCTTTTCGTGCGAAAGTCAAAGCCAGCATGCCTTGTTTTTTCAAATTGGTTTCGTGAATTCGCGCAAAAGATTTAACCAATACCGCCCTAACACCCAAATGGCGGGGTTCCATGGCAGCATGTTCGCGCGACGATCCTTCTCCGTAGTTTTCGTCACCCACTACAACACTTCCAAGTTGCCGTGCTTTATACTCACGTTGAACTTTTGGAACACTTTGGTATTCACCTGTCAATTGATTTTTAACTGAATCGGTTTTTTCGTTGAAGAAATTCACCGCACCAATCAGCATATTGTTCGAGATATTATCCAGATGTCCGCGGTACTTCAACCACGGGCCGGCCATAGAAATATGATCGGTAGTACATTTGCCTTTGGCTTTGATGAGCAGTTTTAATCCAAACAAATCGGTTCCTTCCCAGGCCGCAAAAGGATCAAGCAATTGCAATCGGTCAGAGACAGGTGAAACAGCAACCTGAATCTGACTACCGTCTTTGGCAGGTGCTACAAATCCGGCATCTTCAACAGCAAAGCCTTTGGAAGGCAATTCATCACCTGCAGGCGGATCTAGTTTTACGGATTCTCCTTTGTTGTTGATCAGTGAATCGGTAAGTGGATTAAAGCCCAGGTCTCCCGCAATGGCAATGGCTGCCACCATCTCCGGTGAAGCAACAAAGGCATAGGTATTTGGATTTCCGTCGGCACGCTTGGCAAAGTTGCGGTTGAATGAATGCACGATGGTATTTTTTTCTGCTTTTTCAGCGCCCACCCGATCCCACATTCCAATACAAGGTCCACAGGCATTTGTAAAAATGGTGGCGTTTAATTCGGTAAATGTTTTTAATAAACCATCGCGTTCTGCAGTATATCGTACCTGTTCAGAACCGGGGTTAATCCCGAATTCGGCTTTGGTTACCAATCCTTTTGCTACTGCTTGTTGTGCTATCGAAGCAGCGCGACTCAAATCTTCGTATGATGAATTTGTGCATGAACCGATCAATCCCCATTCAACGCGCAATGGCCAGTTATTTTTAGCAGCTTCGGCTTTCATCTGCGAAACCGGTGTTGCTAAATCCGGAGTGAAAGGTCCGTTCAGATGCGGTTCCAGTTCCGATAAATTAATTTCAATGACCTGATCGAAATAATCAGCCGGGTTGGCATATACTTCTGCATCGGCTGTCAGATGTTGTTTGATTCCGTTGGCCAGATCTGCAACATCGGCTCTTCCTGTAGCACGAAGGTAACGTTCCATGCTTTCATCGTAACCGAAAGTAGAAGTGGTAGCACCGATTTCAGCTCCCATATTGCAAATGGTACCTTTACCGGTGCAGCTCATGCTGGTAGCACCTTCGCCAAAATATTCAACGATGCATCCGGTTCCACCTTTTACGGTTAGGATACCGGCTACTTTTAAGATCACATCTTTGGGTGCGGTCCAACCGTTGAGTTTACCGGTTAGTTTAACACCAATAAGTTTTGGGAATTTAAGTTCCCATGGCAATCCGGCCATTACATCGCAGGCATCAGCCCCACCTACACCAATGGCTATCATTCCCAATCCGCCTGCATTTACTGTATGCGAATCGGTTCCAATCATCATGCCTCCGGGGAATGCATAATTTTCCAATACCACCTGATGAATGATGCCGGCGCCTGGTTTCCAGAATCCGATTCCGTATTTATTGGAAACGGATGCAAGGAAATCAAATACTTCCCTGCTGTCTTTATTCGCTACCTCAAGGTCGTTTTTTGCACCCATTTTTGCTGTAATGAGATGGTCGCAATGCACCGTTGAAGGAACAGCAACAGTGGGCCGTCCGGCTTGCATAAATTGCAGCAAAGCCATTTGCGCAGTAGCATCCTGCATCGCCACGCGATCCGGTCCAAAGTCGACATAATCTTTACCACGGGCAAATGCTTTGGATGCATTGCCTTCGGTAAGGTGACTGTACAATATTTTTTCAGTGAGGGTAAGGGGTTTGTTAACCACCTTGCGGGCTGCTGTAATGCGTTGGTCCATGCGCGCATATACCGCCTTAATCATGTCTAAATCAAAAGTCATATATAATTAACAAATAAGTGAAGGAACAGTTTATAGAAGCGGGCGCAATTTAGCCATTTGCTGCATCAAAACCAGCCGAAACCTGAATAAATGTATGATGTTTTACTGTCTTTTTGTATGTTGCAATTAAACCTCCTTATGCTATGGAAATAATAAAGGATCCAGCTGCCGAACAAACCCCGAACAAGCTAAGCTTTAAAGCAGATGGCTGGGAATTTCTGGGAATTTTAATCCTGAATTGGATTTTAACTTCGGTCACTTTTTTTGTGTATTACCCCTGGGCACGGGTGGCTCGTTTGAAATTTATTTATCAATCAGCCCGGTTGAATGATACTCCTTTTGTGTTCAGCGGAACCGGGAATGAATTGTTTAAAGGGTTTATCAAAGTGCTACTTCTTTTCGGAACAATGTTCGGTACCTCCATATGGATTAGTTATACCCATGTGGAGTGGTCCTTTATACTGGGCTATGCCTATGCCGTAATTTTATTGTTTTTGATTCCATTGGCTATGCACAGTGCCTTGCGTTACCGTCTGGCCCGAACATCCTGGCGTGGTGTGTTTTTTGGATACCGTGGTGAGCGACAACAGTTGATGCTGGAATTTGTGATGGGTTATGTGCTGGTATTTTTAACCGGAGGTTTGTATACCGCATGGTTTGTCGACGGATTACGCCGGTATATCATAGGAAATATTCGATTTGGAAACCTCCGTTTTGGTTTCGACGGAACCGGTGGAAAATTATTTTTTATTTATGCGAAGGGAATCTTTTTTGGCGTGTTAACATTGGGCATTTATTATTTCTGGTACATGAAAGAATGGATGAATTATTTTGCCGAACATACCTTTATTGAGCAAGGTGATAAACGCTTTTACCTGAAACCGCATTATACCGGAGGTGCCTATTTTGGATTAATGATTGTGAATGTACTGATGCTGATTTTTACCTTTGGACTGGCAACTCCTTTTGTCATTATCCGCACTGCTACTTTTGTTTTAACTCATCTGGAAGTACCACAGGAGCTCAATTTGGATCATATTGCACAAACGGAAGATGAATTTGCCGATGCCACCGGTGAAGATGTGATCGATTTTCTGGATCTGGGGATTATTTAATACATGCAGAAAATACAAATCCATTAAATGAAATAGAACTGTCGGCTTAACAGAAGTGCCTTTTATATTTTGAGTTATAAATTTTGGGGCTGTCCCCTGAAATAAGCGCACATGATATTTTTCTCTTTAAGGAGCATCTCACGCGCTTTACTTCAGGGGTCGGGTTTTACGCTGTATCCCTGAAGGTTAGCTTGCGCATCCTTCAGGGGATGCCGCTTCAACCCCTCAGCCTCCTGCCGGAATGCTCCATAGAATGTTTGATTTAATAATTTTGCCAACTGTTTTTGTATTGGAATAAATAGCCTGTTGAAATGATACATGCCATTTATTGAATCAATTTTTTTTGCTACTTCTGGGAATAAAAAAGAAGTGAATTGAGTTATATGAGTGCTAAGCTTCTCAATTTGCAATTATGCAGTCAGCTCCATCCTAACAGAAAAAATCAATCCATTTATTGAATATATTTGATCGCTCTACTTGTACAATTAAATGAACCTGATCTATAAAGCACGTTATTACAACGGAAAATCGTCCACGCCTTATACGGTCGATATTTTAATTAAGGAGGATGGGATTCAAATTCAGTATGAATCCGATGCAAGAGAAAAAACATCGGTAGTATGGGAGAAACATTCCATACATGAATTAGAGTACTCGTCTGCTTTAATTACCTTACGCAGTGGCAAAACTTTCCCGTATGAACAGTTGGAGATCACGGATCCAAAGGCAATTCAAACCTATACCCGTTTGTTTAAAGTTGCTTTTCATAAAAGGGTGTTACGTGGAAACGGAGCGCTTTGGCTGGGCATAATACTGGTATCGTTTACAGCATTGTTGTTGCTGGGCTATTTCGTACTACTGCCCTGGGCGGCAGATTGGGGCGCGAGTAAAATTCCAAAAGACTACGAGATCGAATTGGGCAAGGAACTGTATAAAAGTGTGTTGGAAGGTGAGAATATAGATTCAGGTAAAACGAAAGCCATCAACCAGTTTTTTAAAGAGTTGGGCACAGAACAGGATTATCCGATTCAGATAACTGTTGTTAAAAAAGATATCGCCAACGCGTTTGCCTTGCCGGGAGGCGGAATTGTGGTGTATTCCCATATCCTCGACAGCATGCAATCGTATGAAGAGCTGGCTGCATTGCTGGCGCACGAATTTTCGCATGTACAATTAAAACATGCTACACGTAATATTTTCCAATCGCTTTCGGGCAGGTTGTTGTTATCCGTATTTATCGGAGATTTAGGTGGGGTAAGTGCTGTTATTTTACAGCAGGCTGATAACCTCCGGAGTCTGGGATACAGCAGAAAATTCGAAAAAGAAGCCGATGAAAACGGTTTACGGATTCTGGCTCAGAACAGTATCGATGCAGAAGGTATGGTGCGTTTGTTTGAACAACTGGGCAAGGAGGAGGTAATTGAGCTGAACGAAATGTTGAGCACACATCCCGATATTGAAAACCGAATTGAAGGGGTTAGGGCTTTTAAAAAGGAAAATCCGTATGTGCATACGGATCATCCCAAATTAAATTCGTTGTTTGAAACCTTAAAAGGCAGAAATGATTCCTGGGAATAATCCGGCCTGATAATTTTTTCTTAGAAATTTACCTGTGCCTGAAGACGGAGAAATTCTCCACTCTGCAGATTATTTTGCAGAGTATGGTCCTCAAACCTGCGCTCCGAAATGGTATACATCGCAACCAGTTCAAATTGTTTAATGGGTTGCCATTCCATTCCGATTTCCACTTCGTTGACACGGTAACTACGCGCATCACGTTCATGCTTTTTACCTCCCTGATAGGTATGCATCCGTGTAAAAGGAATGAATAAATGTTTGCCGGCATGAAGCTGATAGTTCAACAGCAAATACCCTCCTTTTAAATTTTTGGTTTCAATGGTACCGGTATTTTTATTGTATTCCGGTCCTTTACCCACATTGTATTCCAATTGAATTCCGAATGGTTTAGGATACAGGATAAAACTCGCTGCAACACGTTGATCGTCGTAGTTTAAGTCTTTGTTGGCGGTCTTTACTCCTGTAGATAGATTTGCTTTGGGTAGTACATATTTACCGGTATATCCCTGTACACCTGCCTCGATGATTTGTGAACCCACCTGAAACGGATAAGTGATGCGTGCCACCTGATGCAATTCGTCATTCAATTCAGGTGTATTTGCTGTTTGTCCGTTATATACACCATAAGCAAAAACGCCATAATCACCTGAACCTTTTAATCCTGAACTCACCAGTTCAGAGAATAGTTTACGCGTTTTTTTCGGTGCCCAGTAAAAGAATACACCCATATCGCGTTCGTTGGCAACAGCACTGTTCAAGGCATCGTGACGATCCAATGGAAGCCGGTTCTGACTCGACTGCATATTTTCAAAGCCAAAAGGTACCTTGCTTTGACCGAAGCGAAAACGAAATTCATTGGATTCATCCAGACCTACGTCAAAATAAGCATCGCGTATTTGTCCAAAATGCAGTTTATCACTTGCAGCACTGCTGGCAAAGTCGGGTTGAACATAAAAGTAAACCTGTTTGTTTACCTGTCCGTAAATAATCACACGCATTCGGCGCATAAAGATTCCACCGTTTTTCCCAATCGATTTATCGCACTGTTCGCAGTTGATATTGGGATTGGTTTCCAGTAAACGATTGTAACGTATTTGCGAATAACCACGAATGGCAAATTTATCGTACCATTTCGTTGCAGCTTTTGTTTCTACAGCGGGTTTAAATTCAGAATGAGCAACTTTTAAACTGTCGGTTTGTGCCATCAATGTATGAGAGGCAAAAATCATAAAAAGCAGTAATGTTAAGTTTCTGAATAGCGATTGTTTCTTGTTCATCTGTTGCATCGAATTGTCCGTTGATTGTTATTCAATTATTAATTGGACGCAAAATTGGGCCTATCATGTTACCGCAACATATTCTCAATGTTAAGTTAATATTAATTCAGCCGTAACTGGCTAAAACAGGGACTTTGGGTAGGTCTATTGCAAAATGGAATTTGCTGAATTCCGCTTGAAGAAGGCCAATATTTGATTTTAATCAGGAAATCAGGCGAATTCCTTCAGGCTCCAGCTTGATTTTCTTTTCGCGGTATAGGTTACCGATGGTCATTTTAAATGTTTTTTTGCTCATGCCGAATTCTTTATAAATGGTGTCGGCGGGTGATTTATCGTGAAAGGGTAAAAAACCATTTTGAGCAGCCAGTTTATTCAAAATTACACTTGCTTCATCTTCTACTCGAGTATGTCCTGGTTTGCCGATCATCACATCAATCTTATGATCTTCCTTTATTTTTTTGATGAATCCCGTGACTTTGTCGCCTACAAATAAGTCTTTAAATACTTCGTTGTAATGCAGTAAGCCCAGGTGTTTTCCATTGATGATACATTGGTAACCAAGCGGAGTATCTTTATAAACAATAAGGTTTACCACTTCTTTTTCTATTACAGTCAGCACCTCATTGTTGAGTTCACCTTCCAGAGTTTCCTTACACAATACTTTACCGCTGGCTTCATCCAGCAACAACTTCACCAGGCAATAATCTCCAACCTGTAAATCATCCTCGTGGAAGGAGCGGGGCAGGAACAAATCTTTGGGCAATCCCCAATCGAGAAAAGCACCTGCAGGGGTCATGTCAATTACCTTCAGTGTGGCCAGTTCACCTACTACGGCTTTGGGTTTGGTGGTAGTAGCCATGAGATTATTTTTGCTGTCGTGGTATACAAATACCTCCAGGGTGTCACCGGCTTTTTTCTCCCGGGGCACCTCTCGTTTTAGAATTGCAATTCCTTCGTTGAGTAATACCTGTTCGGATTGAAATTCCTGTATGGTGAGGGTATGGTAACTGCCGGGTGTGATCATGCGGTGAGGATAAGGTACAAAGATAAGGGAGGATATGGTTATTGGTGAATTGTAAGTATGTAATTGTGTAAGTATGTAATTGTGTCCACCTTCGCTAAAGCTACGGTGGATGATATTGGGATGGCAGAAATATATTTTTTAAGATTCAACTTCTGGTTTGTCCATGGCGATGCGCCTTCTGGCCTTCGCAGGTAGTAGAAATTAGTTATTGGTTAATGGTTATTGGTTCGAGAACTTTTCCTTCAAAAGAAGTTGCAGCGCATCTCCGAATGCGCGATTCATGTTTAGTTAATGGTTATTGGGTTAATGGTTATTGAGGAAGAGTTCGCTGGTCAGCTACTTCGTACTTCGTAATTTGTACTTCGTAATTGGTTAATGGTTATTGAGTAAAAGTCCGCTGGTTAGCTACTTCGCACTTCGTACTTCGTCATTCGTAATTTCCCCTTGAAAGGCTTCTCTGTCGATCACCGCAATGCGTTTCATCTCCGCTACTTCGATGCTGATAAAATCGTATTCTTCGGTAACTTTTCCGGTGAGCAGGTAACAACCTCCTCCGGTGAAGGGATATTTTTTTGCACTGGGCGGAAAATGCACCGTATCGATCCAGTGTCCTTCGCGGTCGATAAAAGTTCCAAAGAACATGCTTTCGCCGGTGGAAGTAATGGTGCGTTTGCGGGTGATGAGGTAAGCCAGTACGCTTATTGTTTTCCCGATGTTTTGTTTCAACTCACGGGCCATACTGGTAGGGGGCACTTTTTCGCGCAGCAACTCAAAGGGCGAACAGGCAAGGGGAAATCCGAAGAGTGAAATTTCCTCAAACGCCTCATCCACGGTAGAGTGGAGCAGGGTGGGCAATTGATAGGTTTTGGCTGTTGGACGAAACAGCGACTTTTGTTGTTCGGGTTGAGCAGTGGGTTGCAACAAACCGTGCATTTGCCACAACAGTTCCTTGCGGTTGCGGTTGTCGAAATCGAAACAACCTGCACGAATCAGCAAACGCATTTGTTCAACAGACAAAGCTATGCGTTGCATAAAATCGGTGAGTCCTGCGAAGGGTCCGCGTGTGTCGCGTTCGTGCATAATGCGTTCCATGCTTTCCTGTTCGAGTTCGCTGATCATGGCCAATCCGAGAAAAATGGTTTTGTCTTGTATGGTACAAATGGCCTGACTGTTGTTGATGCAGGGCGGGCGCATCGTGGCTCCGTGCATGCGTGCTTCGTGCACATACAATTCGCGCGGATAGTATCCGCCACCGTTGTTGAGCGTGGCCACCAGATACTCCAGCGGGAAATGAGCCTTGAGAAACAAAGCCTGATAACTCTCTACGGCATAACTGGCCGAATGTCCTTTCGAAAAAGCAAAGTGGGCAAAACTCTCAATCTGATTCCAGATGGTAGTGATCAATGCGATGCTGTATCCTTTGGCTTCGCAGTTGCTGAAAAAGTGTTCACGCACGCGGCTGAATTCGTTGCGTTGTTTGAACTTCCACGACATCCCGCGACGCAAATAGTCGGCTTCAGCCAGCGAGATTCCGGCAAAGAGATGCGCCACCTTGATCACATCTTCCTGGTAAACCATCACGCCGTAAGTTTCTTCCAGAATGGCATAGAGCTCGGGAATGGCTTGTTGTGCCTGTTCGCGCAAATGTGGATTGCGGAATCGTAAAATGTATTCGCGCATCATGCCGCTTTTGGCTACACCCGGACGAATAATGGAACTTGCTGCAACCAGTCGCAGGTAATCGTCGGCCTGCAATTTGGCAAGCAACATACGCATGGCCGGCGATTCCACGTAAAAACACCCGATGGTATTTCCTTTGCGCAGCAACACTTTTACCGCTTCATCGGATTTAAAACGTGCAGTATCGTGAATGTCGATTTCGGTTTGTCGGTTTTCCTGCACCAGGGTGAGGGCATCTTTTATTTTTCCCAATCCGCGCTGACTCAGGATATCAAATTTGTACAAGCCGATATCTTCTGCTTCGAGCATGCTGAACTGCGTGGTGGGAAATCCTTTGGGCGGCATAAAGGTGGCTGAGTATGCGGTTATGGGTTCTTCCGAAATCAGGATCCCGCTGGAGTGAATGCTGAGGTGACTCGGAAAATTGCTGATGCGTTCGCTGTAACGCAATACCAGGCGACTCAATGCATCGGTGGGTGCAGCGCCTCCCCGTTTCTGCAACACTTCAATTTCGCCTTGCGGCAACCCGAAAACCTTACCCAGCTCGCGTATGGCGGCATCGTGTTTGAAGGTATTGTAGGCACCCAGCAAAGCAGTGCGTTGCGTACCGAAACGGTTGAAAATATAATCGGTGATATCGTCGCGGTCGCGCCACGAAAAATCGATATCGAAATCGGGCGCATTGCTGCGGTGAATATTGATGAAACGTTCGAAATACAAATCGAGTTCGATGGGATCCACATCGGTGATACGCAGCAGGTAAGCGAGTATGCTGTTGGCACCGCTTCCACGTCCCACATAATAATAATTCTTATGCCGGGCATAGCGCACAATGTCGTGGTTGATTAAAAAGTAAGATGCAAATTTTAGTTCTCCGATCACTTCCAGTTCTTTTTCGATGCGCCGGTTGATTTCAGGCGTGGGGTTTGGAAAACGGTAAGGGATACCGGCATAACAGGCACTGCGCAGGAGTTCCATGTCTTCGGCATATCCGCCGGTATAAAATTTCAGATTCTTGTTCGATAGTTTTCCGTATTCAAACCCGATGCAGCAATCGTCCAGAATGCGTTGTGTATTGGCTGCGATAAAAGGATAGGCAGCATACGCCGCTTCGAGTGTTGGACGCGGCAACAATTGTTCGTCGCCACGCGCTTGTTTGCTCAGAGGCAATTTACTCAGCAACATATTGGTATCGATGGCGCGCAACAAACGATGCGTGTTGTGATGCAGGGCCGAAAGAAAACTGACCTCGTGCAGCACCACGAGTTTATGTGTAAGATTTCGG
>Ga0172379_10005362_pt1 | contig 18000 bp, 10 predicted proteins | sample GrowelOW334metaG_FD_119756 | JGI IMG/M metagenome (GOLD analysis project Ga0172379, IMG submission 119756) | Groundwater microbial communities from an aquifer near a municipal landfill in Southern Ontario, Canada - Groundwater well OW334 metaG | ecosystem: Environmental > Aquatic > Deep... | reverse complement strand
GATATCTATCCCGGCAACTGGGAGTTTACGATCGTCGGCATCTATTCCGGCAAGGATAAGACGGCGGACGAGACGCAAATGTTTTTCAATTGGGAGTATCTGAACGAAAAGAATCGTCAGTCGGCATCGTGGGCAACGGACCAGGTGGGATGGTATATTCTGCAGGTGGCAAATCCGAATGAAGCGGCTTCTATATCCGAAACGGTGGATGCGTTGTATGCTAACTCCCCCGCAAAAACAAAAACGGAGACGGAAAAAGCGTTTCAGCAAAGTTTCGTCTCACTCTCCGGCGCCATCATCACCTCCATGGAAGTCGTGTCGTATGTGATCATCGGCATTATCCTGATGGTTCTGGCGAACACCATCATCATGGCGGCGCGCGAACGGATCCGCGAGTACGCCGTACTGAAAACGCTCGGATTCACGTCGTTCCATGTGGTGGGATTGATCGCGGGTGAATCGATTTTCATCTCCATGCTTGGCGGCACGGTCGGACTTGCGCTCACCTTTCCGGTGTGCGATGGATTCGGCCAGGCATTTCCGACGATGTTTCCTGTGTTCGCCGTGCAGCCGATGACGATCGTTCTTGCGATCGGTTTCTCATTATTGGTGGGATTGATCGCTTCGGTGTTTCCGGCGTACCGTTCTTCGAAAATGAAAATTGTGGACGGCTTGCGGCAGATTGGGTAAACAGTTTTTATCATCGGGCATCCTTCCCCCAAAGGCCAAAGGGCCAGGTGGTCCCTTTGGGAGACTCGTCCCGGCAGAAAACGCCGAGACTCACTCAGGATGACTTAAATTTTTTTTCGTTATGAAAATACCTCTCTCATATAACATCCGAAATCTTTGGGCGCGCCGGTTAACAACGGCATTGACCGTTTCCGGCATTGCGCTCGTTGTCTTCGTCTTCGCTGCAGTGCTGATGCTGTCGCAGGGGATCGAAGATACTATGGTTGCCACCGGTTCGCGCGATAACGTCATCATCATCCGCAAAAGCTCGCAGAGCGAGATGATGAGTGCTGTCAGCCGGGACCAGGTCGGCATTATTTCCACGTTTTCCGAAATACAAAGCACGAATGAAGGAAAAGCGTTTGCCACGGCGGATGTCGTCACCCTGATTAACCTGCATAAAAAAGGGAGTAACGACATGGGAAATGTCTCCGTTCGCGGCATTTCCACCGGAGCATTTGCGCTCCGCCCGCAGGTGCAATTGAGCGAGGGAAGATGGTTCCAGCCAGGATCGTATGAGATTGTTGTGGGGAATAAGATCCACGATCAGTTCAACGCCATCGAGATCGGACAATCGGTGCAGATCGGTTCCAAGTTGTGGACTATTGTCGGCGTGATTGACGGCGGAAAGACCGGATTCGCATCCGAGATCTGGTCCGATGCGGACATTATCATGAACGAATTCAACCGCGGCACGACATTCTCCTCGTACACCTTCAAACTGAAGAACGAGCAGGATTTTGAAGCGCTGAAGACGAAAATGGAAACGGAACAGCGCCTGCAGGATCTGGAACCGAAGCGGGAACAGGAATTTTATCTGGAGCAGTCCAAGTTTATGGCAGGATTCATCAACGGCCTCGGCATTTTCATTACCATCATCTTCAGTTTTGGCGCAATGATCGGCGCGATGATTACCATGTATGCCTCCGTTGCGAACCGCACGGTGGAGATCGGCACGCTCCGCGCGCTCGGATTCCGCCGCAGGAGCATCCTGATGGCATTCCTGCTGGAGGCGCTGGCGCTTTCGTCCATCGGCGGCATAATCGGATTGATACTTGCGTCGTTCATGGAGTTTGTCTCATTCTCCACAACTAATTTCGGTACATTTTCCGAGCTGGCTTTCGGATTTTCGCTATCGGCGAGCGTTATTGGATGGACAGTGTTCTTCTTTCTTATCATGGGAATCTTCGGCGGATTTCTGCCAGCGGTGCGTGCTGCGCGGATGAACATTATCAATGCGCTGAGGGCATCATAACAAGAAAATTTGCCCGGACATCGTCAGAACATACGAATCATCTAAAATATTTTTTGAAAGGCCGTCTCAATGACGGCTTTTTTCGTTTTACACAAGACCTTTTTCCCACCGGACAATAACGTCTTATAGAAGGATAAAAGAGTGAAAAAATAAAAATATTTTCATGGTAAGGGCTCCAAAATGAGATTTTTTCGGATATATGTATGTACAGAGACGAAATCCAATGTTATTCTCTTTGGTTATTAATTCTGTGCAGTTTATCGCAGTGATAATTATAAAAACTCATTTTGAATCGAGATATAACGTATTTACGTGATAACATATTGAGCTATCACCTATTACATTGACAATCGAATTATTGGGTATTTCCCATCTAAGATTTCAATTTGCAGATAAAGGTTCAATTCCATAGGCGCAAATTTCTTCTATTGCTCTCTACCATAATTACTTATCCATTGATTCATCTCATCTTGAACTCAACCATAGGCAAGTTATTTTTTGCTGAGTCATTATTAATACAATTACTTCTACAATAAGGATTGCTTTAATGAACAAACTTACACTCACACTTTTTTCTCTGCTTGCTCCATTACTTTTTTTGCAAACTAATTGTAAGGAAGAGATAACACCTCCAATAATAGAGCAACCGCGCGATACCACCAGCCACAATTTTGTTGTGACACGGATTGATACACTGGGAGATTTATTCTCCTCGGCTCGCGCGGTAGATATTGTGGATGAAAATAATATTTGGGTAGCCGGTGAATTTTATGAAAAGGATACTGCAAACAACTATAATTTAAAATACAACCTTGCACATTGGAACGGCATACGATGGAATTTAATTGGCATTAAGATGCAAGGCTTTGGCGGTAGCGCAGATACTTCTATTCAACCACTCATTACAATAAGAGTGTTTGGTGATTCCAGTATTATTGTCACTTCTCAATACAGTTCTTTTGCAAAATATAATGGTAGTAAATGGATTTCCTTTGCGCCGCCCGAAGGAGTGTGGAAACATTTTTGGGCACGAACTTCGAATGATATTTACTTTGTTGGTGATTTTGGCAGTGCTACCCATTATAACGGACAAACATTTACAAAGATGACAACTGGTTTAACAGCGAATGCATTATTAACCGATGTGTGGGGAGACGATAACTATACTTATACACTTGGCAGTTCGAATGATATGAAAGAGAGCGCGATTTTGTACACTAATAAAACTGACATCTGGACAATAGCAAACAGATACAGTGTTGACAATCAAACACCTTCTCCAACCAGTATGTACATGGGAAGAATGTGGTCCATTTTCCGTGCAAAGACGAAAACGAAACTTTGGGTTATTGGTGGAGAAGATCATGGCTGGTTGTACGAAGTAACATCCCTATCACCTTTTTCTGCAAAAATATTTTTCGTTGTTCCGGATGTATTTTATCCACGGTTTATCCGCGGAAATGTAGACAACGATCTTTTTTTGTTTGGAGAATTGGATGCGAAGATTTGGCACTACAATGCTAAATCTTGGAAATTATTTGAACCTGCTATAAATAGTTTTCTTATGCAAGGCTGTTCGGTAAAAACAAATACAATTGCTATTGTTGGAGAATCAATAGCTGGAATTACGGGAAAAGGTATTGTGGTTACACTTAAACATTTTTAAGAGAGGAGGAAAATATCAAATTCACTATAAAATAAACCTTCTCCGGTGTTGGTAGCACCGGAGAAAGCTAAAACACAAACAAGAGGGTGGTTATCCTGCTTCGCAACATACGTTGCGTAGCAGCTCCCTTTTTATTTGCTACACCAAAGGTACTGAATTGCAACGAAAATTCATTAATAATTTATTGGAGAAAAAACAATGAGGTTGATTTTAAATTTTACAGCTATAAATATGGCATTGGCTGTTATTCTTTTTGCTCAAAACCCACCTTCCACGTTGTACAATGGTGGAATTTATTTATCATCTATTGGAAATGATTATCAAATAGTCAATGGAAATTTAGTTTACAATAATACATATACTAAAGACCCTAGCGAGGCAGCAAACAAGGTTGGGATAATTCCTACTCGTGTATATCGAATGTATTCTGGTTTTCAAAGTTCGTTAAATTCAATTTCTACAACAAACTCAGGAAATAAAGCAGAGGCGACTGAGTTTACAATTACATATTCAGGACCTGCGTCAAATCAAACCGTCAATCTCAAAATTGGTATTACTCCGTTTGCATCACCAGATGGTGGTGATGCATGGAACGGTGTCGAAAATTATCCTATTTCAAAATCGGTATCGGGTAGCTCACAGGTATCTCTGACTGCCGCCGAACTGAACACAGTTTCAGGCTGGCTTCAAAATGGTTCTACAATTTATTTTGGAGCTATTATGAATAATGAGCAGAGTGACGCTGCAATTTTTAATATAACCAACGTCTTAATTAAGTATAAAAGAGTGTACACAATTAACGTTACTATTGACAGAGATTACGATCAGCGAACCCCATCGGGAATTGTATCACTTAATGGTCAAACAATAATAGGAACTTCTGGATCAAAAAAATTTGATGAAGGAACAATTGTTACAGCCAACACATTGACACTTGTAACACAGAATACAACGGATAAATATGTATTTAATAATATGGTTTTAGTTGGAACGGGAACATATAATACGCCGACTCCTGCATTTCCTGCAATTTATTCTGATAAAGATTTATTTGTAAATTATACAGCCGCAGTAAAATCAACTCTTAAAACTCAGGTAACGTACAACAGTGTTACCGATGCAGATATACCAAATGCACCGATGGATGTATATAAAGATGGAGCTTTGTATTTGAGCGCAATTACTCCGGTTGACAAGTATGTTCCTAAAAACGCGTCTATGAGTTTTGAAACTAAATATGGAGCTTTTGGTGAAGATATGAATTACCAATCTTCCCAAGCAAAAGTAAAACATCAGACTTGGAATGGAGGAATGTCGGATTTTAAATTAAGAAGCAATGCATTGTCGGCTATAAACGATTTCAATGCTTTTGCGAAATACAATCAGTTGCATCCTGCTACACTACAAATTAGTTTAGATGGCATTTTGCAAACAACATCCGGTGTACAATTTCAAGATCCGTGGAAAGTAGTTTCAGGAAGTCAACCTCGTGCATGGGATTCGTATGCCATTCCATTTACCCCAGGAGCGGGAAGTTATGCAGGTTATGGCGGCGTATTTCAAAGCGTAAATTATAATCAAACATTTCCCAACAACGCCCACTATCGCGTAAAAACGGATATAACAAAAACAATTGATGGATCAATATCTAATTTTCACCTATGGCAAACATCAGGTGCATTTGCGAACAGTTCTTTAGCATTAGAAACTCCAGTACGCTTTGATGCTGCCAACGCAACAGTGACAGCCGCTTACAAAGGCATTCTCCGCACCGGAGTTCCGACCCTCAGTGACGCAAAGAACCAACGCCGATTAATAAAGACTTCGAACGGCTACTTCATAATGGTGTATGAATCTATGGGTGATATTTGGCTAACAACCTCGACAAATCCTAATGCAACCACCTGGGAGAGCGAGGTTAGATTAAACACGAATATCGGCCAAGGTTCGAATCCGACGTTCAGTAATGCAGTGGGTGATAAATACCTTATTGCATGGATTGAATGGAATGGAACGACATATGATTTACATTTGCAAAGCATGTTCATATCCGGAGCACATAACTTTGGTTGGACTGGGTTACAGGATCCCAACAGAATCGTCAGTCATCGAGTGTTGAATAATATCCCCTGGCAATCTAATGGTAGTGCATGTAATATCTATTCCAGAGCAAATGCTCGTCCGGTAGTTCAATTATCACAAGACGCAACCTCTATTAAAATACTTTATGCAATGGAAAGGGCAGGATCGGGAATTTGTGCCGGAAGAATAATTGTGCCGATTTTACAAGGGATTGTTCAAGATTTAAATAGCGCCACACTTGAAACGATGGTAGGACCAGAGGGAGATCGTAAATTATCAACAAATACTAGCGATAAGTGTCCAGTAATTGTCAATCTCCCTTCAGTATACGGCTATCCGGCAATCACCCGTATTTACTATTTAGCAAATAGCTCAGGTCGCCGTGTTGCTCAATACGATTATGATTCAAAGCAAACGGCGTTATTATCACCTACCGACGATAATGATTATTATTCTCTTCAGGGTTCAATAAGTCCTTCAAATCATTGTTTTGCATTGTCTGCGTCCGCTTTGCGAGGGGCTGTGAATGTTGTTAATGTTTATACTAAACCGACATATTATGGGACGTCGCAACCATCCTTGTCCACTGTATATAATGCATTTTTGCAACCTAGCATTATGATGGAAAATAGTTCGGGGTATGGTTCAAGTCCGATGAATATCAATATGAAAGCGACTTCCGGCGGTACATGGTACAAAGCGGATAACTATGGATCATTGACAAGTATTGGATCTGCAGCAACTATTGCGGGGATGTTTTTGCGTGAAAATGTTACAGCAGGGGAACGATATAGCATGATGGTAAAGCACAATGTGTCTCCGGCAAAACTGGAATTGTCCAACAGCAATGGACAAGCGTTGAGCAAGTCTTCCGGCGGCACGGTGATTACAAATTCACGTATTGTTTTTTTGAGTAAAAACAAAAAGAATCCGGTTGGAATAGTTAACATCTCGGATGCCGATGTGACAATACTTGATACCGTTCAAATCGGAAATCAGGTGTCATTATTTGTGAATAATCCTTCAACGATGGAATTATCACAAGATGATTCAATAAAACTACCAATTGGCATTGATGTAAAGAGGAATGGTAAAACTATTCGATCGATCACTCCTGCTGTATGGAACAAGATATCATCCAAAGAGTTGATAGGCTTACAAGCAGGTGATGTTGTTCAATGCACATTAAGTGAAAATAACAACAATGTTTGGTGGTATCGGGAAATTGCAATTAGTGAGGGAGCTTTGTCAAAAGATGGAGCAAAAGACGGGGAATTGCTAATTCCTTTAAATAACGATATTGCCGTGTATCCGAATCCCTTTAATCCTTCAACAACTTTCCAGATAAATTTACATCAATCTGCGAAAGTGCAACTGAGTGTTTATAACATGTTGGGTCAAGAGATATCGATTGTCGTTGATGGAATTCTTCCTGCCGGATCCAATGAATTCAGGTTTGACGGAACATCATTAACGAGCGGAATGTATCTTTATCGCTTAAAAATTGATAAAGAAATACGATCTGGAAGAATGATGCTTCTAAAATAAGGACATTATCTCAATTAACTCAAAAAACCTGCCCTATCCTGGCAGGTTTTTTTTCTTTTCCCAACGACACACTAGCAATGGAACAACACAATTTCTGGGAATGAAATAGAAAATTATGTATTTTCTGAAAACGCTTGAGGCAACCTATGAACAAAATCATCATTACCTTTTTATTAACATCATTCTTATTCTCCCAATCCCCAGTCCGCTCCATTGAAGTAAAAGGAACCGGCAGCTATAAAACAATGCCGGACCTTGGTGTCTTAACGGTGGAGGCGAGCGTCGTCCATGAACAATTTGCCGAAGCGGTGAAGGGACTGAATGCAAAAACGGAAAAACTTACTGCACAGCTGCAAATGATCGGATTTAAGAAAGATGACATTAAAACAACTGACTTCAGCGTTTCAAAAAACATCGTCTGGGAAAACAGTTCCAATGTGGAGAAAGGATACGTTGCTCGACAAAATATCTCCATAGAGTTCCCAAATACGAAAGAAAAGATCGGCGCGATCATCACATCGTTTATGGGGAGCGAAAACGACGTCCGTTTCTCCTTCAACTTTACATTGTCCGATGCAAAAGAGAAACTGGTGCAAGATGAACTGTTGAAACGGGCAGTGAACGACGCCCGTTCCCGCGCCGAAGTGATCGCGGCAGCCGCAAAGCAAACGATCGGCAGTGTACAACGCATTTCCTACGGCGCACCGTTTCAGAGGCCGGCATATCAAATGACAATGGTGCAAGCAAGCAAAGTAAATGAAGGTATCCAATCGGCCGGTTTTGATGTGAAGGAATTGTCATTCACGGACGAAGTGACGATGGAGTGGGAATTAAAGTAATACAATTGTCATAGCGCTGTTGATTGTCTTTCCCGCCGTAATTCCTTACTTTCTTCCCAGAAATGTTGCCAAAAAATGTGCTAGTCATTGCGAGGAGTCCCGTTTTATGGGACGACGAAGCAATCTTTTTCTAGTTTTTAGATTGCTTCGTCCCGATAAAGAGCATCGGGACTCGCAATGACGATGATTCTTTTTTTTTGAGATGGTTACCAATCAATATCATTTTCCCGAAAGCTCAAAGGGTCAGGCGGTCATTTCGTGGCGATCCCGACGAAGTAGGGGTAGAAATCTTTTTTTCAAGATTAAATTTGTGATTGCTTCAACAATTATTTCACCTTATAAAGGAGTTGTAATGAGATCAACAATACTGCTGTTGTTTACCTGTCTTACCGTCCTCACGGCACAAACAAAACAAATGCTTCCCATCGATCCGGCGAATATCGACACCACGATGAATCCCTGTGACGATTTCTACCGGTATGCGAACGGCAACTGGTTGAAGAATAACCCTATCCCGGCCGAATTCAGCATGTGGGGAAGCTTCAACGAACTGAATGAAAAGAACAATGTTGTGTTGAAAGAGATCCTCGAATCTGCCGCCGCCGATGCAAAGGCGGTACAAGGGAGCAATCGCCAAAAAATCGGCGATATTTATGCTACAGGGATGGATTCCGTTACGATTGAACAACTTGGTGCAAAGCCGATCGAGAAGGATCTGAAACGAATTTCATTGCTGAAAGATATGAAAGGTGTGCGCAAAGAGATTGCCTATTTGCATTCCATCGGTGTACGCGTGCTCTTCGGATTCTTTTCCGACCAGGATGAAAAGGAGAGCAAGTCGGTGATCGGTCAGCTGATGCAGGGAGGGCTCGGCCTTCCGGACCGGGACTATTATCTTGCCGATGACGATAAATCGAAGAAGATCCGCGAAGAATACTACCGCTATATGACGAACATGTTCGTGCTTGCGGGCGACGGTGACGGTTCAGCGATGTCCAATGCCGCAACGGTGATAGCATTCGAAACACGTCTGGCAAATGCTTCATTCACCCGCGTGGAGCGCCGCAATCCGGAAATGAACTATCACAAAATGACGGTGAAGGAGCTTGCCGCGTCGACTCCGGATTTTTCGTGGAAAGAATATTTCCAATGGACCAAAGCTTCGAACATCACAACGGTGAACATGGGGCAGCCGAAATTCTTTGCAGAAGTGAATGCAATGATGAAAGAGGTTACTCTTGCCGAATGGAAACAATATTTCCGCTGGAAAGTGATCAGTGCATCCGCCCCGGCTCTCAGTTCGGCTTTTGTCGCCGAGCATTTCCGCTTCACGGGATCGGTCATGACCGGCGCGAAGGAGATTCAGCCGCGCTGGAAACGCGTGCTTGGCGTGATCAACGGGACGATGGGAGAGGCGCTGGGAGAATTGTATGTAGCAAAGACGTTCACACCCGAAGCAAAACAAAAAGCGCGGACGATGGTGGACAATCTGATCGCTGCATTCCGCGATCATATCAACACCAAACTGGATTGGATTGATGATTCTACGCGCACCGCGGCGCTGCATAAACTTGCTTCATTCAATGTGAAGATCGGCTACACCGACAAATGGGAAGATTATTCAAAACTGAAGATCGACCGCACATCCTATCTGGAGAATCTCCGCAGGGCAAACGCACTCGCGTTTGAAAAAGATATTGCACGGATCGGCAAACCGGTGGACAGGACGAAATGGGGAATGAATCCGCAGACCGTGAATGCGTATTACAATTCCAATATGAATGAAATTGTGTTCCCGGCAGCTATTCTGCAGCCGCCGTTCTATGATCCGAACGCGGACGATGCCGTCAATTACGGCGGCATGGGCTCGGTGATCGGCCATGAACTGACGCATGGTTTTGACGATCAAGGAAGCAAGTATGATGCGGAAGGGAATCTGAAAGAATGGTGGAGTGCCGACACGCGAAAGAAATTCGAAGCACGTGTTGCAGTGCTTGAAGGTCAATATGATTCCTTTATTGCGATTGACTCCATGCATGTGAACGGCAAATTGACCAATGGTGAGAACATTGCCGATCTTGGCGGATTGTCCATTGCTTATACTGCGCTGCAAAAAGAACTGTCTAAAAACCCAAATCAGATGAAGATCGACGGATTAACGCCGGCACAGAGGTTCTTCTTATCCTGGGCGCAGGTGTGGAGACGAAACTATCGTGATGAAGCGCTCCGTTTGCAAGTTCGCACCGATCCGCATTCGCCCGGGATGTTCCGAACGAACGGACCAGTCTCTAACATGCAGGAATTTTTTGATGCATTTGGATGTCAGGATGGAAAACTTGTGCGTGCGGTGAACGAACGAGCGAAGATCTGGTAAAACAACGCTGGGTAAAGTTGTTGTATTGAATGCAGATCCACGGTTGAGCGCCGTGGATCTGTCATTTTATCGGGAAAGCGGTGGTGTTTGTTTCTTCCGTTTCAACGCGAATTCGACGATCTCTGAAAGAGTTTTAGAAAATGTTTTTCCCGCTTTTTCTGCACTATCCATAAACGAAACACCTTCCGTAAGGTCGGGATTGGGATTAACCTCCAGAACGAAGACCTGATTCTTTTTACTCAGCCGCAAATCCAACCGTGCATAATCGCGGCACTCCATAATATCATACGTCGCTAGTGAGATGGCTTCGATTTCTTTCAATTGTCGCTTAGTGAGCACGGCAGGGCATACGGCATGGATGCGGTGAAATGATTCTTCAAGGGGATTCCATTTTGCATTGTAGGTAATGATGTTGGGGTAATCATCGGGCAATTCGGAAAAATCGTACTCTACGGGAGGAAGCATGCGGGGCGGATCGTTGCCGAGGATGGAGACATGCAGTTCACGTCCTTCAATGTACTCTTCCACCAAAATCGGCGGTGCAAATTCCTTAAACAATTTTTGAATCAGCAGTATCAATGCGTCATAATTCTCCACCACGGAATTCTTGTCTACGCCGGAACTCGCGTCTTCGCGCCCCGGTTTCACAATCAGCGGATATCGCAATCCATGCCGCTTTGCAATCGTCGGTTCGAACAGAATCTTAAACTTCGGCGTTTGTACGCCGTTGGCAAGCAGCAACTGCTTGGTGAATCCTTTCCGCTGACACAACGCAAGCGAGATGGGAGTTGCGCCGGTATACGGAATTGAATACAGTTCGAACAATCCGGCGACAGACGCTTCCAGGAATGGAGAGTCGTGAAAAAATTCGATCAAATTAAAAATCACATCGGGCGGATTACGGCGCAGCATTGAGGTGAGTCTGTGGATGTTCTCTTGGATGTTAAAGACCCGAACATCATACCCTTCGCTTTCCAGCGCAGCGGCGATCGCCTGATATTCTTCCTTGATGGTCGAAACGGCATTAATGTCGTACTCGGGGGTGAACTCCAGCTGTTTCGGGTCTAGGGTCTTGAGCGCTTCATATTCGTCTACGCCAACATGGTTATACAGGATGAGAACCGATATTTTTTCGGACGTCTTTGTCATATTTCAACAAATATCTATAGAAAAGATAGGAAGTTTCATCTGAAACGCAAGGCATGCAGCTGTTGGAATGGAAATATCAGACGGACGGGACGGCCATGACTCTGTTATTGCACTTACAGGAAAGTCTGTGTAGTTTCACACAATGAAAAATCGATACGAAACCGAATGAGCATCTCTCCCCAACCGAATCTCTGGCAATGCGGACCGTTTGCATTGAAGCACGCAATGGTCACCCTCGGCATTTTCGCCGACGAGGAAGATATCACACGCATCACGCGCACGCGCGCCGATTATGGTACAGATGATGTTCAACTGCAGCGAGCAGCAAAAGTGTATGACTGTAATCTTGAAATGATCCGGCGTCATAATCCCGAAAAAGCCAAACAAGAATTATTGAAATATCTTCGGAAGGGGATACCGTCGCTGATATGTGTATATGAATGGAATCACTGGATAACAGTGGTAAAATCGGAACAGGGAAAGTTTATTATACTGGACAGCCACGATAAAGCTGTGCTGCAGATACTTTCCTGGAGTCAGTTGAAAAACATTTGGGTCTATAACGAAGCAGATGAGAATGATCCGGAACACAGCAACACCATCTACGATTTTCATCCCGTTGTTCCGCGGTTTCGAATTTCTACGACGGCGAAATTCTCAGCGGCACGGGCAAAATTTTTGCGCAGACCGGAAAATCGGCAATTGGCACGGCTGTGGGATGAATACGTGGAAGATCTGCTGAGCGTCTGCAGGCCGCGGACTGTGCTAAGCGTGAAAGTCTTTTCGTTGGGAGAATTTCTTCGCCGCCATCAAGAAATGATTATCGATCAGGTTGTCTTCTGGCACGGCACGGTCAGCCGCAGCGAAGCAAATAAAATTCTGCGAAACATGCATTTTGTTGCAGATACATACGGGTTAGTGATTCACGAAGAGGATGAAAAACGCGCGATCGCAGGGATCACATCGCTCTTAACACTGTGGGCGGCAGGGGAGCACGGTGTGGACCGGGTTTACATGTAAGCAGAAAGTTATTTTTTAAAATTCTTCCACATCATCGACTCCACCGGCCTTTTCGTCCGCTGATTGTATTTCGCATTCTTCTTCTTGTTATAGAGTACTTCTACATCACCGTCCACAACAAAATAGATCAGCTGGCCGATTGGCATACCTGCGTACACCTTCACCGGCTGACGTACGGAAATCTCCAGCGTCCACGTATTGCAAAAGCCGACATCTCCTTTTCCCGCTGTTGCATGGATATCAATTCCCAATCGACCAATAGAACTCTTTCCTTCCAGGAACGGAACGTGCGCGTGCGATTCGGTGTATTCTTCCGTGACGCCGAGATATAATTTGCTCGGGACAAGGATCAATCCCTCTTTGGGAATCTGAAAATGGCGAACTTTGTTGTGGATTCTCGCATCGAGTATTTCATGTTCGTACATCGCCAGGTCTTTTCCCAGATGGACATCGTAACTGTTGGATCCGAGATACTTCCGATCGAACGGGGTGATAACAATGGTTCCTTTTTTCATTTCCTCAAGGATCTTTTTGTCTGAAAGTATCATAAACTTTTCCGATTGTGGTCTGAATGTTGTTTTGAGAATATACAAAAAAGGATTTTAGTAAACGGATATTTTCACCGACACTCCTGTCCGGAATAAAACAAGACAACAGTATCTTATATGTGACACACCGCCTTGACTACACATCAAAATTCATCTAACTTAATTTAACAATTAGAGCAGCATTCGCTCTCTCTAACATCCCTCTCGAGATTCTTCCCGGGTCTTGTTAGCTCTCAGGAAAGTGTTTGTTATTGTGACACGTCTGACGAGTGAGAAGCACATCAGCGGTACCCATAACAAACCTTGACGCAACTCTTATCAATAAATGCGGGGGAATTATGAATAAATTTCTACTTTTATTTTTCAATGTATTGATCCCTTCTCTTTTGCTGGCGCAATTGACCGTCGTCTCCACAGAGCCGGTCAATCTGGCAAAGAATGTTCCATTGGTTACAACAATCAGTATTACTTTCAGCGAAGCGCTGGATACCATGGCGATGAAAGAAAAGGAAGGCGATTCCTGGTTTTCGAATATCGACAGCGTAGTTTCGTATGGATTTAGCAGCGATGCGACAACGTCGTTTGCTGTTGTCGCGCTAGAGCCGAATACGGATTACTTTTTTGCGCTGATGTATGCGAAAGCAAAATCCGGCGCAGTGATGAACACACCGCATGTGTATTACTTCACAACCGGTGCGGATTTCAGTCCGTATTCCGTCAGCGGTACGCTTTCACCCGGCGCAATGAATGTTCCGGTGGCAGGTGCGATTGTTGCGCTTTCGAAAATCAACTTTATGGAAGAGGATACCGATGGTCCGCCCCCGTTCGGTGGGTGGGCGATTGTCAATGCCAACGGAACGTTCACAATTCCGTACGTTGCAAATGGAAAATATTGGCCGCTGGCAGCAAAAGATGTTGACGGAAACGGCAGCGTTGATCCAGGACGCGGTGCGGATCTTCTTGTGATGGGAGATTCTATCATCGTGAACAATGCTTCGGTCACCGGCGTCGACCTTACGTTCTTTGATATTGTCTCCGTCACTCCGGCAAATCTTACAACGAATGTTCCGCTGAATACAACTATCAGTATAACGTTTAGCGAACCGATCGATACAATGGCGATGATGGAAAGGGAGGACAGCTGGTTCTCCAATATCGACAGCATGGTCTCGTACGGATACACCGATAATGGGAAAACATCTTATGCCAATGTCGTATTGAAACCAAACACAACCTATTTTATGGCATTCATGTACATGAAAGCGAGCTCCGGTTCGGCAATCACTACTCCACAGATCTTTTATTTCACGACCGCACCGGCATTTGAAACAACAACAGTCAGTGGAACGGTCTCTTCCGGTTCTACCGGCGTTTCCCCGGAAGGTGCAATCGTCGGATTAGCGAAAATCGATTTCATCAACCAAAAAACTGACGGGGCTCCGCCGTTTGGCGGTTGGGGAGGAGTGAATGCGAATGGCACCTATACCATTCCGTATGTCCCGAACGGCACCTATTGGCCGATGGCGGCGAAAGATGTAGATCACGACGGCCGGATTAATCCGGACAACGGTGTTGATGTGATGGCATTCGGCGATTCCATTGTTGTAAATAATGCGTCGGTAACGGGTGTGGAGTTGACATTCTTATCATTTACTCCAAACACTTTTCATCAGGTGGTAAATATTGTGGACAGCATTGCGGCCGCTGATCTTCCGGCGGACCGCTCTCTGCGCCGCATTTCAGGATGGGAAGTGGATACACTCGGCCGGTCGCGTTCATGGGAATTTGTCTACTCTATCAATGAAAATACTGCTGGGAAAGCAATTCGCATTGGTACCATGGACAGGCGCGTTGAGGATATTGATTTTAACTATTTTCAATGGATCAGGATGTTGAAACCGATTACCGGTTACGATGCGGCGGCAACGAGTACCGCAGTGATCGCCAGCGTGGAAGCAGCGGGAGGCAAAGAGATTCGGACGGCATGGATACCGGAGTGGCAGGAGTTTCGGATTGAATTGTCAATGTCCAGCCAGCAGTACGGATGGTTCGGGGGACATCCCGAAATAGATACGAACAAAATCTATTGGGCAGCTGCCTACGCCTATAATCATCAGTTCGATCAGGATCACAGCGAATGGGTCGGAGGAAGAATGTTTCTGTGCGATCTGAATTCTGCCGCCGTGCTGTTAACGCAGGATATCATTATGGATGTGAAAGATGACATGATACAGCCGGTATCGTACATGCTGTCACAAAATTTCCCGAATCCGTTCAATCCAGCAACGAAAATTACATTCGCCGTCCCGGTATCAAACAGCACAACGCTGAAGATCTTCGACATGCTCGGAAGGGAAGTTGCCGTACTGCTCAATGAAAAGAAAGATGCCGGAACATATACGGTAACCTTCACAGCAAGCAATTTACCGAGCGGCGTCTATTTCTATCAACTGCGGTCAGGTAATTTTGTTGAAACGAAAAAGATGATTCTGATGAAGTAAAGAACTCAATTGTCATCGCGAAAAGTGACGCCATTGGCGTCACGATGCGGCGATCTGATCTTGATAACTTGTTTTTGCAAAGCCGCCTAACTAGCGGCTTTGCTGTTTTTTAGAGTGAAAAAATAAACAGTTTCTGTCAGCAAAGCGACCCATTGCAGGAAATAGATGCTCAACGTGACGATAGAAACGTCACTCATATCCAACGTTGCAAGGAAGTAGGAAAAGATTGCAAACGTTGCGATCATCAACACCCGCATGAACGTGATCGGATTTTTCTGTGATAATCGTTCCGGTTCGAAGAATGTAAGATAGACTATCGCCATTGCAGAAAGAATCAACGGCAGTGCATACTTCTGCGCCAGTAAGAACGACGGCATGTACTTTTGTTCGAAATGATCGAACGATGTGGAGAGTACCACCAGCACGGTCACCGAAGTGATGACAACGTACGCAATTGTAAGAGGGATCGATTTTTTGTCCATTTATTCCGCTTTCTTTTTGTAAATTTCAACAATCATTCCACTAAAAGCAATGCACCAAAGAAAGACGTTCATGAATAAATTTATACTCTCGTTCCTTTTTATCGTACAATCGCTCTTCTCGCAGTATACATTCAAATCACAATACCTTCAAACACCGGAGATGATGTTCGGATACGTGGACAGTTGTGCCGCGCTCTGGAAGAAAGCGTATGATCCTGTTCAGGGTGGATTTTATCAAAATATCAATCAGATGGGGAATCTGAATTCTGCGTGGGGTACGAATAAAAATACTTTAAACCAATCCCGTGATGCATACGGTTTCACCCGCGCCTTTCAGCTGACCGGCGATACGTCATATCTTCGGTATGCACACTATGCCCTTAATTTTATGTACGCGCATTCGTGGGATAATTCCTTTGGCGGTTGGATCAACACTATCAATGCTTCCGGAACACCACCTTCGCCCAACGACAACAAAACCGCCTATCACCAGCATTACGCACTTCTGGGAATCACCGCTCATTATGAAGCAACGCGCGATACGAATGATTGGTCCTGGCTGATGAAAGGGTATGCCTATAATGAATCCAAATTGTGGGATTCCAGTCCGGCAAACTTTGGATACTACGATTATGTTTCCGCGAACGGTACGGGGCCAACCAATAAGAGTTTCAATGCAACGGTGGATGCATTGACAACGCATGTTCTGCATCTTTATTTATTGACCGGAGAAGAGCAATATAAAACACGGATGCTGGCATTGGCGGATAATATGATCAACCGTCTTGCTGCCAGTGCACCGCTGCAACAGATCGGCTTTGCAGAAAAGTATACGACCACCTGGCAAATCAACAACAGTGAAACCATGACCATCATGGGACACGTGCTGAAAACAGGATGGTGCCTTGCACGAATTTATCAGTTGAACAGCGACCCGTTAATGCTCTCAACAGCAGAACAGTTGGTGCAAAGCGTTCTGGATAAGGGATACGATCATGAATACGGCGGTCCTTACAAAGATTACAACCGTGTGACCGGACAAATGCTGATGTGGGGCCAAAAGGATACGGCAAAAGCGTGGTGGCAGATGGAGCAAGCGGTGACAGCAGGGCTGATGTTATATCAATTGACCGGGAAAGAAAAGTATTTGAAGATGGCGGATGAAACACTCAATTTCTTCATGATGTATTTTGTGGATCATGTGTATGGCGATGTTTTTTCAGACCGGACCAGGGATGGAAGACAGATTTGGGGATTAGAAAAGGGGAGCGACGGAAAAGCGGCGTATCATTCCATTGAACTCGGTTACTATACCTATGTCTATGGAAAACTGTTGGCCAAGAAAGAACCGATCACATTGTATTACCGCTTCAACGCGATGAATCAATCCCGTCAACTCCGCATGCGTCCCATCGGAGTGCCGGAGGGATATTTGACCCTCGCATCGGTAACGCGAAATGGAAGCGCGTACGAAAATTATGATTCAACCAATCTTACATTAACATTGCCGGCAGCCATGGATGGAATATTTGCCGTAACGTACGCTCCGTCAAAAACTGTGTCGGCTGTTGTTACACATACTGCGGTACCGAACGATTTTGTGCTCCATCAAAATTACCCGAATCCGTTCAATCCTGTTACCACCATCAGTTTTACGCTGCAAACTTCCGGAACAGCATCCTTAAAAGTCCATGACGCCCTCGGCAGGGAGATTGCCGTTCTTGCGGATGGAATACTGGAAGCGGGAAAATACTATCAAAAATCGTTCGATGGTTCAAGGCTCTCCAGCGGCATCTATTTTGCGGTG
>Ga0172379_10005361_pt1 | contig 18001 bp, 13 predicted proteins | sample GrowelOW334metaG_FD_119756 | JGI IMG/M metagenome (GOLD analysis project Ga0172379, IMG submission 119756) | Groundwater microbial communities from an aquifer near a municipal landfill in Southern Ontario, Canada - Groundwater well OW334 metaG | ecosystem: Environmental > Aquatic > Deep... | reverse complement strand
GAGCTCGCCGTCGACGCCGAGTTCGCCCGCGAGCACCGGCCCCGCTCGCTCGAGGACGCCCTACTGGCTTCGTAGCGGACGCCCTACTGGCTTCGTAGCGGACGCTCTACTGGCTTCGTAGCGGACGCCCTGCTCGCCGCCTAAGATCGCTCTTGGCGGGCGCCCCAGCCCGGCACCTGGGATACATTTTGGCCGTCAGCCGAAATTGAATCCGCCCTGGCCATCATCCCGCCGCAAACGCCCCGCAAATCCCCCGCAAAACCCTGTGATGGAGATCCTCAACCGCAACGCCGCGCAGGTCCTGGAGGCGCATGAGCACATCGTCGCGGGCGACGCGCGCTGGTGCCTCGCCCACGCCCAGGATGCCCTGGTCACCCCCATCTCGATTCCACCGCGCCGCATGGACCGCGGCACCAAGGGCCCGGTCGAGATCGAGCTGCGCCAGCTCACCTCGGTCGAGCCGCCACCATATGACGACACCCTGGCATCCACCTACATCCAGGCGGCGTGGCAGGCCTGCCACGCCGCCTGCGTCGGGCTGACCGCCGCACTGTATGCGTTAAGTGTTAGCTGGCATCGGACGAATATCGTCGTGATGAACACGGGCGCGAACTGGAAGATCGAGGCGGGCGCGATCCCAGCCGGCGGGATGGTCCTCCGCGGCCGCGTCGAGACCGTCTGCGCGTTCCGGCTCGACCCGGCCAGCCCGCTCGCCCGCCTGTTCGGCCGCGACACGCGGGCCGTCGTCTCGCCACCCATCGTCGAGCGGCCGGACTGGTGCTCGGCCGACGGCACCTGCTGCTGCTTCGTCTGCGGCATTCCGGACGAGGCCGCCGACCCGCGAGCGTTCCACTCTCCCGAGGCGGTCTTCGCGGCGTCGGACATCCCGATCCTCGCCCCGTAAGCTGCTCCCGGCCTTGTTTTGGCGCCCGCCCGGAGATACGGCGGCCTCATGCGGGGGCGCCGGCAGTCAGGGGCACCGCGGGTTTGCGGGCAGACTGCGAGCGCCGGGTTTCCGGCTCTGCCCACCGATGACGGCGCGGCCCAGCCTGGGTTCGGCCGGTGCGCCGTGTGCCTCGACCGGCCGGCGCGGGTCTTCCTCGGGTCGGGCAACCAGGCCCGACCGTGCGGGCGCGTCTGCCTGTGCACCGTGTGCGCGGCAAAAATGCGGGCGGCGCCGGGACCACTGCGCTGCCCTATCTGCCAGGCGCCGGCCAGCGGCTGGCGCGTCATCTACGCCAGCTGCGCATGAGCATCGCCCCGGGCTATTGGCTGACGCCTGTTTTTGTGGGTAGATCATCCCGTCAGGCGAACAAACTCACCCCACGCCCGCTCCTGGGGAACGAAGCGCACGGCCGTCGGCCGCGCCGGTTCGCCGACGTACGTCACCACGGGCATCAGCCTGGGGTTCATCCGCGGGAAGAAGCGCTCCCCGACCATCCACGGCTCCCCGGCCCACTGTTTCTCGAGCCCCTGCCCGGTCGCGCCGCCGGGGAACGAGAGGAGCCGATTCCCCCTCGAATCGAACGGGGAGTCGCAACGGAACGGCTCGCCGGGCAGGGGGACGATCAGCTCGGCAGAGGCGTGGCTCGGATTCGACCCGCCCGGGATCACGAACCTGCTCGCGGATGCCCAGCCCGGATCCGCGGCTCTGCTCGCGGGCGCCCCGCCCGCCGCGCGAACGTGGATGGCTCCGTCGACGAGGTCCGCCAGTGGGAGCATGTTGTTGCATAGTCGGACCTGAACCCCCGGCGTCACCCCGTCGAGGATCACGGCGGGCCCGGACTGGGACACCAGCGCCAGCCTGACTGAGATCGGCGGAAAGCCGGGGCCCGCGCTGGCAGCGCAGCGGCCAGTCCACACGGCCTCAGCCAGCCCCGGGGCGCGCATGTCGAACGTGTATCGGTCGGTGCCGGGGTCGGGGTCGACGGGGTCCACGGGCGACCTGGGCATTTCGACCTCCGCCACGTCCCAGCGCCCCGGGCACCGGCCCAGGACCAGGACCAGACGCCCCCCGTTCCTGCCCGAGGGAGGCTGCGCATACATGAGCACCGCCCCGCCGGGCAGGGCCCAGGCGGGGTCGGCCTGCGCGCGGGCCGCCTGGTCGGACGCATATCGCGCGATCTCGCGCCGGGTGCGCGCGGCCGTCGGCGGGGAGTTGGGCATGACGAGCGCATCGACACAATCCAGCACGTGCCCGGCCACCCAACCATCGAGTTCCGGGCAACGCTTGCTGCCGGGGGCGCCACAGAACGCGAGGGCCGAGCCGCCCACGATCGCGACCGGCGCCGGCCGCCCCCCGTCCCACAGGGGCTCGTCCGGGTCGAACAGCTCCTGCCGGGTTCCCAGCCGGATCCCGAGGTGCCTTCGATACGGCTCGACTGGGCTGCCATCATCGATGGGGCTGCGCACATAGAACAGCGCGGCGCTCTGCTGCCGACTTTCGGCCAACATCGCGTATCGAGCGCGGCCGTATTCAATTTCCATAAGCGCCGGCCGAGCTGCTTTTTGAATGGGGCCGGCCAGCCAGAAACCGCGGAATGGAGGCCAACGATGCGGCAGGCGGCCCGGCAGGCGGCCCGGCAGGCGGCCCGGCAGGCGGCCCGGCCTGCCCCGCCCCGCTGGTTTTGAATCGCGCGAGGCCCTATGTGCCACCGGGATGGAATGCTGGCCGTTCTCACTGATCTCTAGGGCCATCCGCGCCGCAGCCGCCCGCAAGGAGGCCGCCCTCCGGGTGATCAAGGCCGAGCGGCAGGCGCAAATACGGGCCTGGAACGAAAACTGGGCGGAGAATTACTGCGCGACCGCGTTCATGGATCGGAACTTCGCCGCCGCTGGCTTCATGTCGGCCGCCGCCGAGAGGCGGCGGGCGGAAGGCGGCGCGGCCGACGCACTATACCGCGCGCTCGCGAGCGAAGCTCTGGCAGCGCAGGCCGCGATGAACGCCGAGATGCTGCTACACTACCACATCCAGGAGACTATATGGCTGCTTCGCGGACCAGTCAAAATACGCGGTGCGGATGCTGCGGAGGAGGCCGGGCACTGCCTGGCCCGGGCGGAGGCGGCCCGGACGGCCTATGCCGCCTGCCGGGCCCGCTCCGGGCTCCGCCCGGACGGGGGGCAAGCCGAGGCCGCGCGGCGGGCCGAGGCCACGCGAGCCGAGGCCGCGCGGCGGGCCGAGGCCGAGCGGCCCGCGCGGCTCCGGGACGAGGCCGAGCGGCCCGCGCGGCTCCGGGACGAGGCCGCGCGGCTCCGGGCCAAGGCCGCGGAGAGTGAACATAGCTGCGAATTCTATCGTGGCCAGGCCGCCGAAATTGCCCCCCGTGTAGCCGGTGCCCGGGCGGACGTGGAGCGTGCTGAAACGAGATGGACCGCGCTGAGCGCGGACGCCAGGGTCGCTAAGGATCAAATATTGGCCGCGCGCACGGAGACTGCTAGCGCCTGGGCGATCCGCGAGGCCCGCGATCGAGCACGAAGAGCCGCGGACGAATTGGATCGATTAAAGCTTGCCCGCCGTGGTTTGGTGTTCTGGCAGGGGCATCTGGTGTACTGGAATACAGCGCTGGCAGATGCTACGGCCAGCGCCGAATCGGCCCGCGCCGATGCCACCCGCGCCGAAGCTGAGGCCACCCGCGCCGAAGCCGAGGCCGCCCGGGCTGAGGCCGCCCGGGCTGAGGCCGCCCGGGCTGAGGCCGCCCGCGCCGAAGCCGAGGCCGCCCGGGCCGAGGCCGCCCGGGCGGAACCCGGGGTGGCGCCAAGCTGCGGGGCAGGACCCCGGCTAGAAACTCGGACCGACACATGGGCAAGCCAGGCACCGCCAGGCGCTCTCGCCAGGTTCCCGGACCTGCCGGTGGGCCAGGACGCGCCCCCGGCGGGAAACTATCTGGCGTGCGTGGCGTGCGACGAGCGGGCCGCCCGCGTCCTCTTCGAGACGGACGACCCGGCCCGGCCGTGCGGCCACATCTGCTATTGCGCGACGTGCGCGATGAAAATGCGCGCGTCGGGCGGGCCGCTGGCCTGCCCGGTGTGCCGGGCGGCGGCGGCTGGCTGGCACTGGGTTTACAACAGCGGGGTCGCAGCGGAGGTTCACGGCGGGGGGAGGGCGCGCTGCGCCGCGTCGGCCTAGCGGCGGAACTCGGCCCAGGCCCTGTCCTGGGGGACGTAGCGCACGGCGGCCGGCCGCGCCTGGTCCCCGGCGTAGGTGATCACGGGCGTCTCTCTGGGGCATATGCGGGGAAAGAAGCCGTCGCCGACCACCCAGACCTCCCCTGCCCACTGTTTTTCACTCCCCTGCGCCGTCGCGCCGCCCGGGAACGAGAGGATGCGCTCCGATTTGCGCCCGCGCGCGGGCAGGAGTTCGCTCGGCAGGGGCTCGCCCGGCAGGGGCACGATCAGCTCGGCGCTGGCGAAGCCCCGCCCAACGGCGCCGTAACCGTCGCCCACGTCGCCCACGTCGCCCGCGTAGCTTGTGCTGCCCGCGCCCGCATTGCCTGTGCTGCCCGCGCCCGCATTGCCTGTGCTGCCCGCGCCCGCATTGCCTGTGCTGCCCGCGCCCGCAATGTGGACGCGGGCATGGACCTCCCCGAGGGCCACCTCGGCCAGGGGCAGCATGTTGTTACACAGCCGGACCGGGGCGGCCGGGGACACCCCGTCGATGATGACGGCGGGTCCGTTTTGGGACACCAGCGCCACCTTGGCGCGGTCGCTGACGGAGTATGCGCCAATGCGATGGCCGACGGAGCATCGGCCGGTCCACAGGGCCCGGTCCAGCCCCGGGCGCCCGGCGAGCCCGGCGAACGCGTAGCGCTCGGTGTCGGGGTCGTCGAGGTGCCACGGCGCCCGGGGCATCTCGACCTCCGCCTGGTCCCAGCGCTCCGGGCACCCGCCCAGCGCCAGGACCAGCCGCCCGCCGTTCGCCCTCGACGGGGCCTGCGCGGCCACGAGCACCGCCCCGCCCGGCAGAAGCCAGGCCGGGTCGGCCGACCGCGAGGCCGGGTCGCAGCGGTGGGCAGTATTGCCGCCTGCGGAGGCAACTGCGCGGGCAACCTCGCCGGCCGCGTAGCGCGCGATCTCGCGCCGGGTGCGCGCGGCCGTCGGCGGGGAGTTGGGCACGACGAGCCGGTCCGCCGCCGCCAGCGCCGCCTCTACCTCGAAGTGGGTAAACTCGGCGCTCCTCCATCTCGTGAAGCCGGGGGCGGCGGGCGTCTGGAGGATGGCCAGCGCAACAGGAACGAAGCAGGCGCCGTCCAGGTCCCACAGGCGGGTGTCGGGCACTAGGAGCTCCTGCTCGGTCCCCAGCCGGATCCCGACGTGGCCCCGGGCGGGCTCGGCGCGGCCCGGCGGGTCGAGTGGGCTGCGCACGCAGAACAGGATCATTGCGGATCGTGGTGGTAGATCGTGGTGACGGCCAGTTCAAATATGATCCGCCCAGCCGATACCCATCGTCCACCCAGCCGATACCCATCGTCCACCCAGCCGATACCCATCGTCCACCCAGCCGATATCCATCGTCCACCCAGCCGATACCTATCGCCCGCCCAGCTGGACCGCGTTTGAATCCACCAAAAACCCATCCGAGCGCACCCAAATAGCCGCAATGGAGGACGTGGCCGCCGGCCAGGGCGAGGCGATGGCGGTCGAGCCGGGCGACCCCGACGACGAATACCAGCCCGACGACGAGAGCGACCCGTCCGGCCTCGATGGCGACCAGGCCGACGAGAGCAACGCGGACGATGAGGATGAATCTGACGGCGAATCTGACGGCGTGGAGCAGGCCCGTGCCGGCGTGGAGGCGATGGGGCTCGCCGCGCGCCCGGCGGACCTGATGACGCGGTGGGGTGCGGCGCGCCCGGCGCTCGAGGTGGGGGGCTACGGCCCGCAGCCGGAACTCGACGTCCACGACGGCGGCCTCGACAACTGGCAGGTGATCGCCGGGGCGCCCCAGGCGCGCAAGGCGGCCAGCGTGTTCTACGATATCCTGAGCGGCCCGGTGGACCCCAACGATACCCCGGCCGGCTGGTACTGGGCGGTCGAGCTCGTGGACCCCGCCGGCCCGGAGGGCCCCGCCGGGGGCCCCGCTGTTCGGACGCCTGCGGCGGCCGGGGCCGGGGCGGGAGGGCCCGCAGGGGGGCCCGCAGGGGGGCCCGCAGGGGGGCCCGCAGGGGGGCCGGCGGCCGCGTGCGCCGGGGCTGGGGTGGAAGTGATGGCCATGAACTGGACGGGCGCAGGCCTGGGCGGAGCCCAGACGGGGGGAGGGGGCCCGGCGTGGGCAGGCGCCTGGCCGGATCCGGGCCGCTGGGCCCCCGGGAATGCCCAGCGCGGCCGGATGATCCCGCTCGTCTGGCTGGACCTGGACGAGGCGCGCGAGCGCGAGCTCGCGGCGCCCGGCGGCCAGCTCCAGGCCCGGGCTCCGCCCGGACGGGGGGACGGACGCGGAGGCCTGCCGCCCGCCGGACGCACCCACGTGACGCCGGAGATCGCGCTGCGCATCTTCCTGAACGCCGCCGACGTCCGGCTGGCCACGCCGGCCGACCCGCCGTCGGACTGGGCGCTGCTCGTCGGCTACGGCCGGGGGCGCTGCGAGCGGGCGCTCGTGGCCGTCGGCGGGGCGGAAGCGGGCCAGGGCATGCCCGCCGCCGAACGGGCGGAGCCCGACGCCGACCGGGCGGAGCCCGACGCCGACCGGGCGGAGCCCGACGCGGAGGAGGGCGCCGGCCGGCGCCAGGAGCCGGACCACGCCGCGGCCTACTTCGCGAGCCTGGCCGCGCGCGGCCAACTGGACGACGCCGAGGACCCGGACGCCTGGCTCGCGGCCACGGGCGCCTACTGGGAGTCGCGACCGGGGGACTTCGGCACGACCCCGCAGGCCGTTGTCGAGGAGGTGCTGCGGGGCCACTGGCGTCTCCGGACCCAGGGCATCGGCCTGCGCCGCTACTACGAGGCCGCCGAGGCCGAGAAGGCGCCCCCGGTTCCGCTCGGACGGGGGGGCGAATAAGGCCCGCCGCCCGCCCCGGGCACCGCCCCGTTGCTTCGCAGCCCATCCTCCGGGCAGCCGTAGGCGTTCGGGATACCGTTTTGATCGCGCCCGCTGGTTCTGGAACCCAATTAGAGGATACCACCGCGATGATCATGGCGGACCCCTCCGAGCGGTCTGCCGAGCGGCTCGTCTCGCGGGCCGACGCAGCCCGCGAGGCGGATCCTGACTTTGGCGCCGAGATCCCGCCGCTCACGTTCGGCGAGACGGACGTGAGGATCGAGAAGGCCCCCACGATGGCGGCGGTCGACGCCCGGGCCGCAGCGCTCGCGGCGTGCTGCCGCGAGCTGGGCGCGGCCGCGATGCCGATCGCGGTCGCGGGCCTCCGGCACCGGGCCGAGCGGGCGGCCGCGGCGGCGCGCGCGGCGGTCGACGACGCGGCCCGGCTCTGCCCGAGCGGCCACCTCGAGGACACGCTGGCGCCGGCCGACGTCACCCGCGGGATGCAGGACGGCGCGGCCACCCGCGTCGGCGACGCCGTCCGCGCGATGTGGCGGGCGCACCGGGAATTCGGCGAGCTCCACGCCGGCGGCTGCCGGGCCGCTTTCGAGGCGGCCGAGCGCGGCCTGGCGGCCGAGGTCCGCCAGCTGGCGGAAAGCCTGGGGGTCCGCTACGACGGCCGGCCGGTTCTCTACTTCGACCCGGCCCGCCTCCGCTGGCGCCCGGCCGTCTGCTGGCGCGTCCCGCCCGGGCCGCTGGCCGACCTGCTCGTCAGCGACACGCCGGCGGCGTTCGCGCTCGCGGCCGCTCCGGGCGTCTTCGTCCACCGGCGCGCCGACGTGGCCGGGCAGCCCGACGGGGTCGGGCTCATGGTCCCGGCCCGCCCCCACTACGAGCCCGGGTGCCGCTGCGGCTTTGTCGGGATGGTGATCGAGCCGGACGGCGCCGAAGAATTCCGCCACGCCGCCCACGCGACGCCCGACTCGGCCGCCGGCGTGCTGGGCGCCGCGGACCTGCCCACGTACGGCGCCGTGCCCGCGGCCCCGGCACACCCCGACCCCGCCCCCCCGTGCGGCTGCGGCGGGGCGCCGGCCGACCGGGACGACAACGCGGCCATACAGGCCCTGGCCGAGGCGATGCTCCGCGGCCCCTGACGGCCAGATCCGACCCGACTCTTTTGGCCGGGGCGGGCGGCGTGGTGGGCCAAGCCTCCGGTACGGCGTTCCCGGGCTACGCCACCCGCCCGGGCTACGCCACCCGCCCGGGCTGGGTCGGTTTGAATCGCCGCCGGGGGGTATCGGAAATGCTCTACCGCGAGCCCGCCAGGCGAAACGCCCGCTTGGGCGCTGTCGGCCCGGCCGTGCGCCAGGCGGTGGCCAACGAGGCCCGCGCGTGGCCTTTGGCCGTGGCGGCGTCGGAGGATTTCAACCGGGCAGCCGTCGCCTTGCGCGATGCTGAGACGCGGCACCACGATGACTGGGGGCGCCTCGCCGCCCTGGAAAGCGGGGAACATTTCGACGTGCTCGCGTTCGACGCCGCCGTCAGAACGGCCCGAGCAAGCCGGATCGCGCTCGAGGCGGCGCGTGCCGCCAGCGCCCAGCCCCGCCCCGCGATCGGCGAGCACGCGGCCGCGGTCCAGCAGCTTCGGCGGCCATTGGAACTGCTGCTCAACGGACTCCGCGCGGTGGCCGCCGCGGGCCCCGCCCGCCAACTCCCCCAGGCTTACTTGGAGCCCGACCGTGGCTGGCGCCGTCCCTGCGCCGTGGTACTACTGCGCCCGACCGGGGCCGAGCGGGAGATGCTGCGGATCCTCCGGCTGCGGGCGCCCGGCCGGCCGTGCGCGATCGTCGGGCACGACGACCGCGCCCACGATGACCACGGCTACGTGGACATGCCCCCTGAGTTCGCATGGGACATCGCCCCATGCACAGACGAGTGCCTGCTTGCCTCCTCGGACGGGTCGCGCGCCGCCTACTGCGCCGAGCAGAGCATGACCGCCTGGTTCGACATCGCTCTCCCCCCGATCACCGAGGACGAGATCGCCGCGTTCCTGGGCTGAGCCCACTCGCCCGGGCTGAGCCCACCCGCCCGGGCCGCTTTTGAACCGCCCCGCATAAGAACACGATGGACGAGGCGACCGAGCGGCTGGTGCGGCAGCTGGTCGCGGCGCGCGAGGCGGCGCGGCTGGCCGAGGCGGCGCGGGCGGCCAACCGGGCGCGGCTCGTCGCGGTCGAGGCGGTGCACGACCGCGCCTGCGCCGGCCTCGCGTCGGCCTACTCGTTCCCGGGGCGGGCGCGCGCGGACCGCGTGGCGGCCGTCGCGGAGGCCGAGGGCACGCTGGCCATGCTCCGCGAGGCGTCTGCCGAGGACATCGGGCGGTCGCGGGCGGAGCGCCTCGGGGCGACGGCGGCCGAGGCGCTCCGCCCGGCCCTCGCCGCGGCCGCCGCCCGGCTCGCCGCGCTGGCGGCCGGCGCCCCCCGCGTGCTGGCGGGGCTCCCGCTCGCGCTGCTGGCGGACACCGGGCCGGACCGCGCGCTGCTCGCGGCCCTCCGGCTCAGCGGCCCCGGCGGCGCGGCGTGGGGGCTCGGCGCCGGCGGCGCGGTCGTCGGGCCGGGGCGCCCGGGGGCGGCGGCGGGCACCGTGCTGGCGTCCCCGGACGGGGCGCGCGCGGCCGTCGTCCTCCGCCCGGGCGCGGCCCTGCCCGCGGCCGAGACCGCCGCGATCGACCGGTGGCTCATGGCGGGGGAGCTCCCAGAATCGGCCCGCCAACCATAGAACGGCGGGCACAAAACGGCGCGCAGTTACAACGGTTCCGCGCCCGCCGGAGCCGGCACGGGACCCCCCGGCCGGGCTCTGGCGGCGCCGCCCCTAGTGGCGGCCACGTACGCGGCCAGGCGCTCGATCGCGATACGGAGCTCCAGGATTTTGATGTCCAGCGCGTCTTGCATCAGCCGCAGCTCGGCGGTGCGGGCCGCCAGCGCGAGGCGGGCCGCCCCGAGGTCGGCCCCCGTCCGGCGCAGCGCCTCGCGGGTCCGCCCGGCCCTGCCCCGCCCGTCCCCCCCTCCGGTTGGAGCCCTGACCAGCCCCGCCCCCCATCGGATGGGGGGTCTGCCCGGCCCCGTCCCCCGTCCGGGCGGAGCCCGGGGTCCCTCCCCCCGTCCGGGCTCTGGGCTCCGCCCAGACGGGGGGAGGGGATTAGCCCGGAGTGCTGGACTGCTAGACGGGCCATTCAGCCATACTCGTGGGGTGCTCATTTTGTCCTCGGGCCCGCGTTCAAAAGTGGCCCGGCGGTCTGGCCGTCAGGGGCCGCGGAGCATCGCTTCAGTCAGGGCCTGTATGGCCGCGTCGTCGATGACGACGGCGGCCCGGGCGCCGTCCCGGAAGTATCGAGCCGCATCTTCGTCGGAGAGCATCGAGATCAGCACGCGGACGCAGCGCCGATCGGCGGCCATCTTGCCTTCCGGCTGCGTGCCCTCCGGCGTGGCGCCCTCCGGCGCGGCGCCCTCCGGCGTGGCGCCCTCCGGCGCGGCGCCTTCCGGCTGCGTGCCCTCCGGCTGCGTGCCCTCCGGCGCGGCGCCCTCCGGCGCGGCGTCCTCCGGCGCGGCGTCCTCTGGCGTGACGTCCTCCGGCTGCGTGCCTTCCGGCGCGGCGCCCTCCGGTCGCTCGTTGGATTCAGAGCCGAGCACCATCCTTCGAGATTTCTTGCCGCCCGGCGCATTCAAAAGATCTCGGCAGTAATTTATGTTTTCTGGGCCATGCGAGACGCTGGGCTGGCGTCGAGCACCGGCTTGGCCGAACAGTATGGGCTGTTTAGGTATCGCTCGGTGGCGTTGATACCGTTCAAGATAAGCCGGGAGAACGCGTCAGTAAACAAGGCTTCGAAATATTGGCGATTGCGTCCGCGCGCGCTGTGTATGAATTGCTCGAGACAGATGCCGGATTGCCGAACGAGGTCCGCGATCCGCTCCCGTTCATCCGGCTCGCAACCGGACACGACGATAATCCGGTCCGTGGCGTTGGCCCAAAGGGAGGCGAGCCGCCGGGGGTTGGCGCGATTGGAGTAGAGCTGGCCGGGCCGTCCGGCCAGGTAGGCGGCGAACGCAGCGGATAGCACCTGGCCACGCCAGCCGGCCGGCCCGGACGGGGCATCGGCCAGGGCGGCGCGCGCCTTCCTGGCCAGTATCGGAAACATGCCGTGGAGGCGACGCAACAGATTGCTGAATTCTGGATACATTTAGCATTGGTCGAGCAGATTCAAATACCACCCGCTCGGCCCGAAGGGCGGAGCAGGCCGCCGTAGGCGGCCGGTTTTGAACCGGCCGGCCTGCCATCATGCAGGCGCCGGGCCGGCCGGATCCCGAGGAGGCGAGCGACGGCGAGGACCCGGCCGACGATGCCGTAGACGTCGCGGATGACGACCGCGACGAGGACGCGGACCAGGACGCCGAGGACGCGGGCCAGGACGCCGGCTGGGCCGCGGACGACGAGCTCGGGGCGCCCGGCCGCGGCGGGGCGCTCGTCGAGCTGCCCGCGCGATGCACGGTCGCGGAGGCGATAGCGGCGATGCGCCGCGTCGTGCCGGCCCGCGCCGCGCTGGCCGCCGCGGCCGACCCCGCCGAGTTCGCGCGGGTCGGCGCGGACCTCGCGGCCGGCCGCCCGGTCTACTTCATGCCGGCCGACGTCCGCGACGGGACCGAGCGCCCGGACGGCGGCCCGTACGCCGTCCACATGTTCGGCGCGTTGTCCGACGGGCGCCGCGCCCACGTCGTCGTCACGGGCTTCCGGCCGTTCTTCGAGGTCGCCGTCCCGGACCCCGCGTCCCCGTCCGGCTGGCGCGAGGCGAGCCCGGGGCTCGCGGCCGGGAACGGGGCGGACCCCGGCGACAGCGCGGCCGTCGCGGCGCTGCGGGCGCGGCTCGAGACGCTGACGGGCGAGCTGCCGCGGGACGCGACGGTCGCACCGGAGGCCGCCCTGTGGGTCCACGAGTTCACCTACTTCGCCCCGGCCGGCGGAGCCCCGGCCGGCGGAGCCCCGGCCGGCGGAACCCCGGCCGGTGGAGCCCGGAGCGGAGCCCCGGGCGACTCCCCCCGTCCGGGCGGAGCCCGGAGCGGAGCCCCGGCCGGCGGAGCCCCGGCCGGCGGAGCCCCGGCCACCGGAGTGGGGGCGAGCCGAAACGAGGCGAGTGAGGCCCGAAGGGCCGAACGAGCGAGTGAGGCGAGCAGCGAGGAGCGAAGCTCCTCGCGGTATCCGAACGAGGGCCCGGCGCCGGCGGGCGGGGCGACGCTGTTCGCGCGCGTCTCGTTCGCGTCGGCCCGCGACCGGACGCGCGCGCTGAAGGCGCTCCAGGACACCGCGGCCGGCGTCGCGTGGCGCGTCGGCTCGAACGAGCTGGCGTACGGGTCATACTACCGCGTCGTCGCCCGCGAGGCCGGCTTCCCCGTCTCGGACTGGCTGGAGCTCGCGGGCTACCAGGCCAGCGAGGCCAGCGCGGCGGCCGGGGGCACGACCGAGGACGGGCGGGCCGAGCCGATGGCGGACTGGCGGATCGAGCTGGACTACCGGCGGGTCGCCGGGCCGGCCGGCCAGTGGACCGCGGCGGAGACCCGCCGGGCGTTCGAGGCGGCGCGGGCGGCGCGCCCGGCGCTCCAGCGCGAGCCCGCGCTGACGCTGGCGTGGGACCTCGAGACCTACGACGCGCCGGGCCGCCGGGCCGGGCCGCCGCGCGGGACGTCGCCGACGGCGCGCATCATGAACGCCGCGCTCCGGGCGTTCTGGGGCGGGACGGCCCCGGCCGCGTCGGTCCAGGTCGCGTGCCCGCGCGCCGCCCCGGACCCGCGCTGGGTGACCGTCTGCGCCCCGTCCCAGGAGGCCGCGGCCGCGGCCATCGGGGCGGTCGCGCGGCTCTGGCAGCCGGACGTCTGGGCCGACTTCAACGGGGGCGGCTACGACTGGCCGTTCCTCCTCGACAAGCTCGGCGACCGCGCCGGGGGGCTGCTTGGCGCGATCTCGGCCGCCGCCCCGCGCCCGCTCCGCGGCTGGGGCGGCCCCGCCCGGGCCGGGGCGCCGGGCGGGGCCCGGGCGGGGCCGCCGGGCGGGGCCCGGGCACCGGGAGGGGCGCTAGATGGCCGGGCGGGGCCGGAGGGCCGGGCGGGCCCGCCGGCCAGCCAGACGACGCGGGTCTGGTGCGACTACGGGATGTGCTACCAGGCCAGATACCGGAACCAGCGGGGGGAGGTGCGCCGGCTCAAGATGGAGGCGGGGCGCGGCGCCGAGATCGACGTGCCGGACATCCCCGGCATCGCGCCGATCGACGTGCTCCCGTGCTTCCAGCGGGCGGTCCCGCGCAAGCCGAAGTATTCGCTCCACGCCTGCCTGGGCTACTGCCGCCTCCCGGACAAGGCGGACATGCCGATCGTCCGGCTGTGGCGCTCGGCCGAGGCGGCCGAGCTCGCCGTGCCCGGCCAGCCGGCCGGCGAGGACTGGGGGGCGTTCGCGGCGGCGGCCCGGGCGTTCGAGGCGCGCGCGGCGGCCGACGCGCGGGACTGGGCCCTGGGGGCCGGGGGCGCCGACGCGGCCGCGCGGGCCGAGCGGGCCGCCGACGCGGCCCGGCGCGCGGCGTCGGCCGGCGCGCTCATACGGCTCGCGCGCGAGGCCGCCGCCGCCCTGGCCCGGGCGGGGGGAGCGGCGGAAACAGTGGGAAGGGGGGCTCCCGGCGAGCCCGGGCCGGCGGCGGCGGCGGCCGAGCTGATGCGCCAGGTCGCGCACTACAACGAGGTCGACGCGCTGCGGACGCAGCAGCTCGCGGTGGCGAAGTCGGTTGTACGCGACATGCGGGGGGTCGCGCTGCTCGGGTTCATCTCGCTCTGGGACTCGTACGTCTACGCCGGCGGGGTGAAGACGCAGTCGCAGCTCGCGGCGTTCGCCGCGCACTCGCCGCGCCGGCTCGTCTGCGCGCTCGGGCGCCGGCGCGGGGACGCGCCGGAGGGCGGCGACAAGTACGCCGGGGCGCTCGTCCTGGACCCGCACCGCGGGCGCTACGTCCGGCGCCCGGTCTTCGGGCTGGACTTCAACTCGCTGTACCCCAGCATCATCCGCGTGTTCAACCTCTCGCCGGAGTGGGCGACCGAGGACCCGGCGGTCGCGGCGCGGCTCGCGGCGGCCGGCGTCCCGCTCCACGAGGTCGCGTACGACGACCACGGGCGGCCGTGCCGCTGCTGGTTCGTGCGGCACGCGAACGACCCGGCCCGCGAGGGCCTCTACGCGCGCGTCCTCGCCCAGCTCGGCGCCGAGCGCGGCCGCGCGAAGGAGCGGATGGCCGAGGCCGAGGCGCTCGTCGCGTTCTGCGACCGGGCCCTCGCGATCGGGCCGGCCGCCGCCCTGCGCGAGGCGGCGGACCGCGCGGCGGCCGCGCCGAAGGACAAGCGGCTCGCCATGTTCGCGGCGCAGGCCGCCGCGGCGGCGGCCGTCCTCGCCCGGCGGCTCGCAAGCGCCGCGGGCGCTACGGGGGGAGGGGAGGCGAGCGTGCTCGAGGGGATGCGGGCGGAGGCGGAGCAGGAGTGGCAGCGCTGGGACTCGTATCAGCGGGCGGTGAAGGTCTACATGAACACGTTCTACGGCGAGACGGGCGACAAGCTCAGCCCGTTCTACATGCTGGCGATCGCGCTGGGCATCACGACGATGGGCCAGACGCTGCTGCGCCACGTCCGCGCGTTCGCCGCGCAGCGCGAATTCGACGCGCACTACGGCGACACGGACTCGCTCTACCTCGTGCCCCCCAACGCGCTGTTCGCCGACCTCGAGGCCATCCAGCCCGCCGGCCGGGCCGCCCTACCGGCGGGCGGCCCCGCAGGCGGCCCTACGAGCGCACCGGCGAGCGGTCAGGGCGGTCTAGCGGACCGAGGCGACGCGACTCGTAAGACTGGGGCGAGTCGAGGTCCGCAGGCCGCCGAAGGCGGCCGGGCGGACGAGGACGGCCGGGGCTGGCCGCCGCGGGCGACGATGGACGAGCGGGTCCGGCGCACGCTGCGGGTCGCCCTCGAGCTCCAGCGCGCGGTCAACGCGGACCTCCAGCGGTTCACGGGGACGCCGACGCTGCGGATGGCGCTGGAGGAGGTCTGCTGCCCGTTCGTGCTGACGTGTAAGAAGCGCTACTTCGCCGGCAAGCACACGGTCGAGCTCGGCCCGAACTTCACGCACGACAACCCGCGCGACTGGCAGCTCGTGCGGGGCTTCGAGAGCCGCGCGCTGACCGACATGGCCCGGCGCCTGCGCGACCGGTGCTTCGAGCGGCTGCTCGACCCGGCCGAGCAGGGGGACGTGTTCGACGTCGTCGCGGCCGTCCTGCGCGACGCGGTCGACCGCGCGGCCCAGTGGAGCCCGGCCGACTACGTCGAGGCGCTGCTCTACCGGCCGGAGTCGGCCGGGAACAAGCCGGTCCAGACGTACGTCCGCCGCATGGCCGCGCGCGGCGACCCGCTCTCGCCGGTGCCCGAGCCGAACGAGCGGTTCCGCGTCCTCGTCGTCCGCCGCGCGGACGCCTACGACCTGCGCGGCTGCCTCGTCCGCCCGCAGAAGGGCGACCTGTTCGAGTGCGAGGCGTACGCGGCCGCCCACGGGCTCGCGCCGGACATCGCGTTCTACGTCGAGCGCGCGCTGAAGTTCTGCGTGACGATCGCGATCGCCTCGAGCCGCTACGCCGGGTGCGCCGACTTCAAGCTCGCCTCGCGGCGGGCGCTCGCCGACCTGCGCGCCGTCGTCCGGCCGGGCGACCCGGGGGCCGCGCGGCGCGCGACCGGCGCGCTGATGCGCGCGGCGTTCCGCGCCGTCGCCCGCGCCGGGGGGGCCGGCGGCGGGCTCGTCACCCCGGACGGCCGCCCGGCGTTCGCGGACGCGGCCGCCGCCGCCGCCGCCGCCGCCGCGGCCGGGGCCGAGGAGGGGGGCGAGGAGGCGCCGGCCGCGGCGGCCGCCCGGATCGCGCTGGCCCGGCGCTTCCTCGAGCGCGACCCGGCGTGCGCCGGCGCCCGCGCGCCCGAGCTCGCGCGGCGGGCGACGGCGGCCGCCCGCGAGATGGCGGAGCTCGCGGCCCGGGCGATCGCGCCCGAGGTCACCAAGGCCGAGGGCGCGGCGCGGCGCGACCTCGCCGCCGCGTTCCCGCTGCTCGGCCCGGCCGCCGCCCGCTTCGAGGCGGCCGTCGCCCGGCGCGTGATGGCGCAGCGCCGCGCCGTCGCCGGCGTCGGCGCCCCGCCCGTCACCCGCCCCGGGGACGCCGCCCAGGCCGGCACCCGCCCCGGGGACGCCGCCCAGGCCGGCACCCGCCCCGGGGACGCCGGCCAATCGCCCGGTCCAGTGGGTCCAGGGCGGGGAGAAGAGGAGGCGAGCCGAAGCGAGGCGACCGCCGCAGGCCAGATGGGGCGAGCCGACGGCGAGCAGGTCGCCGAAGGCGACCGCGCGCTCGCCCCGCTGTCCGGGGCGTTCGACCGGCTGCGCGCGGCGGCGCGGCTGCGCGCGCGGCTGGCCGCCGAGCTCGGGGCGCCGGCGTACCGCCCGGCGCTCGGGGCCGGGCGCGCCGTCACCCCGGCCCCGGCCGCGGCGACCGCGGCGGCGGCCCAGGCCGTCGGGCGCTCCGGGACCGGCTGGGACGACCTGGGGGCGCTGGGGTAGCGCGGCCCGCCGCCCGGGGCGGGCGCCGTTTTGGCCGCGGCCCGCCGGCGGTGGGCGCCTTTCGCCCTGGCCTATACCATGACTGGCCTGGAGTGGTGTCTGGCCGCGGCCGTCGTGCTGCTCGTGCTCGTGCTGGTCTGGCAGGCGCGGGGCGCGAGCGGGTATCGGGGCGAGATCCCGTGGAGCGAGAACATGGAGATCCAGGACGCCTGGAAGGCGGTCAACGCGGCGAAGGCCGCCCAGGCCGGCCAGGTGGGCGCGGGCCGCTCGGGCTTCGGCTCCTGCTCGGCCCGGGCGCCGGTCCCCGTCGCGCAGGGCGTCTCGTCGCTGCGCACGCCCGAGGACGAGGCCCGGACCGAGCGGGCGATCTCCGCGATGTACGGCTTCACGGGCCCGGACGGCGCGGTGCTGGACGGGAACGGCGACACCGCCGGCGGCATCAACGACTCGGAATACTCGAACTTCGGCGAGATGCTGCCGCGCCTCGGCTGCCCGGCCGAGGAGCTCGCGAAGCACCAGCTCTGGGCGAAGGAGATCGCGGTCTACGGCAACACGGCCTCGGCGATCCGGGCGAGCGAGGTCGACCTGTCCGGCTCGGCCTACCGCTGGTGGGGCCGCCGCGCGCAGGTCGTCCCGCTCTACGGGACGCTCCAGGGCATGGTGCCCGAGTGGGATTCGCGCGACTTCGTGGACGACAAGACGTGCAACCCCGTCTGCCCGTCGCCGGACTCCTACCTCAACTCGGGCCCGTGCCAGGGCTGCGGGGGCAACGCGACGTTCCTGCCGCAGGGCCCCGACGGCATGCCGAAGTGGTTCGCTTGAGCCGGCGGCCAACGATGGCCAACGATGGCCAACGATGGCCTGTGGCGGCCTACGATGGCCTACGGTGGCCAACGGTGGCCTGCGGCGGCCCGGGGGAGCCGCGATACACATTTTGGGCAGCATCGCGGCTCGACCGGCCGGCGAACTGAGGGAATGTAGTCTGGAAGCCGTCACATGCGGTCGGGGGCGCTCTAATCTATGTTCACCAGCGTCCTGCCCCGAGAGCTTAGAAAGGATTCTTACATTCTCCTAGCCTAGTTCCGGTGTATCGCAGACAGGTTGATCGACTGCCAAAACAACCCGGCCAGCGACCCGCCAACGATCCGCCGGCGATCCGCCAACGACCCGGCAACGATCCGCCGGCGCCCCGGCAACGATCCGCCGGCGGCCCGCCGGCGACCTGCCAGCGGCCCGCCAGCGGTCTGTTATCATTTTGTTGGAATGACTCCTAGACGATCGCTAGTCATATTGGCCAACAAGGTGATAACAGGTCGCTGGCGGGTCGCTGGCGGGCCGCTGGCGGGCCGCTGGCGGGCCGCTGGCGGG
>Ga0172379_10005360_pt1 | contig 18003 bp, 22 predicted proteins | sample GrowelOW334metaG_FD_119756 | JGI IMG/M metagenome (GOLD analysis project Ga0172379, IMG submission 119756) | Groundwater microbial communities from an aquifer near a municipal landfill in Southern Ontario, Canada - Groundwater well OW334 metaG | ecosystem: Environmental > Aquatic > Deep... | reverse complement strand
CAGATGTTGAAAACATTTCCGCAGTGGAAGCAGATTTTTAGTAAGTTCGCGTTAGAATTTGAAAGAAGCAAAGCCTTTTTAACCCACTTCAATAACGTAACAATTGAATTGAAAGATGCCGTTTTATGTGAAGACGGTTCCCTTGAATGCAATGGACAAAGGATGTATAGTTTACGATGAGCGAAGTAATTGTTATTGCAAACCAAAAAGGGGGTGTTGGTAAAACCACCACTGCCGTGAATTTAGCCGCATCGTTAGCGGTTGCCGAAAAAAGAGTGCTGTTGATCGATGCCGATCCACAAGCTAATGCGACGACTTCATTAGGATATCATCGTAATAATTATGAATTTAATATTTATCATGTCCTTATTGGGGCAAAAAAATTGCGTGAAATCATTTTGAAAACGGCGCTCCCGAAATTATTTATTGCTCCTTCTAATATCGGTTTGGTTGGGATTGAAAAAGAGTATTACGACGCGGAGAATTCCAAAGGGCGTGAGCTGATTTTAAAACGGGCAATTGCACAGGTAAAGGAGGATTATGATTATATTATTATTGATTCACCTCCCGCGCTAGGACCAATGACTATTAATGCTCTTTCAGCGTCTAACTCAGTAATTATTCCTATTCAGTGTGAATTTTTTGCACTAGAGGGGTTGGCACAATTGCTTAACACGGTGAAATTAGTACGTAAAACTATTAATCCAAAATTGACAATCAGAGGTTTTTTACCGACGATGTACAGTTCTCAAAATAATTTGTCTCGTCAGGTGTTTGCTGATTTACGTCAACATTTTCAAGAAAAACTGTTTAAATCAGGTGAAGATGAATTTATAGTTATTCCTCGTAATGTCAAACTTGCAGAGTCTCCTAGTTTTGGAAAGCCTGCTATTTTATACGACGTTAAATCAAGTGGTTCGATGGCATATCAAGATTTAGCGCACGCTATTATCGCATAAGGGGTTTCTATGGCAAAAGCATCTGCATTGGGGCGTGGCTTAGGGGCACTACTGAGTGAAATCGAAGAGGCGTATGATAATGAACTTCCTAAAAAAAATGGGGTAGAAGAAATTTTCATTTCTGAGGTTCGTCCCAACCCCTTTCAACCTCGAAAACATTTTGATCCTGAATCCTTAGCAGAGTTAAGTGAATCGATCAAACGTCACGGACTTTTACAGCCAATTGTCGTCAAAGAAGATATTGATGGCTATGTTCTTATCGCGGGTGAACGACGATTACGTGCAAGTAAATTGGCTAAATTGGAAACAATAAAAGCTATTGTAGTGAGCGTGAGTAACGAGCAGATGCGTGAGCATGCGTTGATAGAAAATATACAGCGTGATGAGCTTAATGCGATTGATTTGGCACATGCGTATCAGGAATTAATTAATATTCATCAGTTGACACACGATCAGCTCTCCCAAACCGTGTATAAAAGTCGTGCGCAGATTACAAATACCCTTCGTTTGTTACAGTTGAATGAGAAAGGGCAAAAAGCTCTTGTTGAAGGAAAAATTAGTGCAGGGCATGCCAAAGTTATTATTGCTTTGGAAGCGCAAGAACAGTCTTTAATCATAGATTCGATCATAGGGCAGAAGTTAAGTGTTCGAGATGTGGAACAAATGGTTAAGAAAATCAAAAATAATAATGAAATACACGCAGTGCAAATTGAAAAATCGCCAGAGTTTGATTTTAAGGAACTGCATACTCTTTTAGCCGAGATGGGTTTAAAATCATCCAGTAGAGGATCGAAATTTACCATCGATTTTGACACTAATGGGCAAATCGCCACATTTTTAACCACTCTTTCTTCATAAAATAGCTCATTTAACTGTCCCTTCAATTTAAGAGTTGTATAATCACGTAACTTTTAGGAGGTGGTATGTTAGATATAAGTCCGATGCTGTTAGTCAGCACACTGATTGTCTTCCTGGTACTTATTGCCGCTCTGAATAGTTTGCTTTACAAACCTCTTTTCAGTTATATGGAAAAGCGGGATGCAGATATTAAAAAAGATCTTGATGAAGTTGGGAACAACGACGCCGAGATTGCTGCATTTCACGCAACTGCTGAAAAGATCGTCAGTGATGGTAAGCTTCAGGCGAATGCAATGAGAGAAAAAGTTGTCGCTGAGGCCAAAAGTGCGGCTGTAAGCAAGCTTGATGCCAAGCGTGCTGAACTGGCGCGAGAATATGCCCAGTTCGAAGAGGCAATGTTGGAAGAACGTTCTCGTTTAAATGGTGTTCTTCGTTTAGAGGTTCCTAGTTTTCAAGCTGCTGTTACAGCAAAACTTAATCAGATTTAAGGAGAGTATATGGGTAAAATAGTAATAACCGTATTAATGCTCGGTGTATATCTCTTTGGTTCTGACGCAACACACGAAGCTTCAACAGATATAGTACAACGAACCGTCAACTTTCTGATATTCGCAGGTATTCTTTACTATCTTTTGGCAGAACCACTCAAAAATTATTTTGGTGGACGAACAGCAGGGATTGCGGGAGAGCTTGAAAAAGTTCAAGAGCGTCTTCGTGAGTCAAAACGTCTTAAAGAAGCTGCAGAACACAAAATTGATGAAGCTAACCGTTTTGTTAGTGATCTTATTGAGAGTACAAAGAAAGAGTGCAAAATTTTAAATGATAAAATTAGCGCTCAGTGTGATCAAGATGGTGATGTAATGCAAAAGCAAAACAATGGCTTGATTGAACTTGAGAAACGTCAAATGATTCGCAATGTCGTTAGCGATGTTATGAATGAAGTTATGGCAGCGAGTGATTCCGCCATGGGCACTAGTGCTATGGTTGATATTATGAAAAAGAAGGTGGCGTAAATGAAGCACGAGATGATTGCAAAACGTTACGTTCAATCGCTTGTTGATCTTTTAGATACGCCTTCATTGGATAATGCATCTGAACTTTTTAATCTTATCTCAAGCGCTTTTGATGATGCGAAATTTCTTCAAATTATGAACAGTAATGATATCGCTGTTGATCTAAAAACAACGTTGATCCTTGAAATGGTCAAAAGCGTTAAAAGTCAAGAAATTAATAACTTTATTAAGCTTTTAGGAGAAAATGGACGTTTGTCTTTAATTCCTGCTATTGCAAAAGAGTTAATGAAAGAAATTGCTTCTATTAAACGTGTTTACAATGGTCGTATATATGCAGTTTCACCAATGGATCAAGCTTCCATTGACACAATTGCAACTGATTTAGGTAAAAAAATGGGTGCAACTATCTCATTAGAATATCTAAAATCAGATACTGATGGTGTGCGCGTAGAAGTAGATGGTCTCAATATTGAGATAGATTTTTCAAAAAGTCGCCTTAATGCTCAAATAGTTGAGCACATTTTAAAAGCAATTTAACCCCCGCGAAAGGAGAAACTAGTGGTAGCAAAAATACAAGCAGACGAAATCAGTTCAATCATCAAAGAGCGAATTGAGAATTTCGAACTTAACGTAGATATTAATGAAACTGGTAAAATCGTCTCATATGGAGATGGCATTGCCCAAGTATACGGCTTGAATAATATTATGGCCGGTGAAATGGTTGAATTCGAAGACGGGACTCAAGGTCTTGTTATGAACCTTGAAGAAAGTAGTGTTGGTATCGTTGTTCTCGGACGTGCTAAAGCACTTCGCGAAGGTATGAGTGTTAAGCGTCTTGGACGTTTATTGAAAGTTCCTGTTGGTGATGCGCTTATTGGGCGTGTTGTTAATGCTATGGGTGAGCCTATCGACGGTAAAGGTCCAATTGAGACGACTGAAAGTCGTTTTGTTGAACAAAAAGCTCCTGGAATTATGGCACGTAAATCGGTTCATGAGCCAATGGCAACGGGTATTAAATCAATTGACTGTCTTGTTCCTATTGGACGTGGTCAACGTGAGTTGATTATCGGTGACCGTCAAACAGGTAAAACTACGGTTGCACTTGACGCTATTATGAATCAAAAAGGTAACGGTGTTATCTGTATTTATGTTGCGATTGGTCAAAAAGAATCAACAGTAGCACAAGTTATCCGTCGTCTTGAAGAAGCGGGTGCGATGGAATATACTATCATTGTTTCTGCATCAGCTTCTGAAGCAGCAGCTCTTCAGTTCCTTGCGCCATATACGGGTGTAACTATGGGTGAATATTTCCGTGACTCAGCTCGCCATGGTTTGATCGTTTATGATGATCTCTCTAAGCATGCGGTAGCTTACCGTGAAATGTCATTGATCCTTCGTCGCCCTCCAGGCCGTGAAGCGTATCCAGGAGATGTTTTCTATATCCACTCACGTCTTTTAGAGCGTGCAGCGAAATTGAACGATGAATTGGGTGCTGGTTCTTTGACAGCTCTTCCAATCATTGAAACTCAAGCAGGTGACGTTGCGGCGTATATTCCTACTAACGTTATTTCAATTACAGATGGTCAAATTTTCTTGGAAACTGATTTGTTCAATGCTGGTATTCGCCCGGCTATCAACGTAGGACTTTCAGTGTCTCGTGTTGGTGGTGCAGCGCAAATCAAAGCAACAAAACAAGTAGCAGGAACATTGCGTCTTGATTTGGCTCAATACCGTGAGCTTCAAGCGTTTGCACAGTTTGCTTCTGATTTGGATGAAGTAAGCCGTAAGCAACTTGAACGTGGTCAACGTATGGTAGAAATATTGAAACAGCCTCCATATTCTCCGATTCCAGCTGAAAAGCAAGCGTTGATTATTTTTGCAGGTAATGAAGGGTATCTTGATAACCTTCCTGCATCAAGTGCTGTTAAATTTGAAGCGGATCTTTATCCATTTATTGATGCGTCGTATCCACAAATTCTCGAAAACATCCGTTCAACATCTAAAATTGATGATGAAACGATGGGAATGATGAAAAAAGCGATCGAAGAATTTAAAACTACTTTCGTTCAAGCATAAGGATCTTTTATGGCTAACTTGAAAGAGATTCAACGACAGATCAAGAGCGTTTCTAACACGCAGAAAACAACGCGTGCTATGAAATTAGTCTCTACGGCGAAACTTCGCCGTGCAGAAGAACTTGCGAAACGTTCACGTCTGTTTGCTCAAAAAACGAATCAAGTCATAGCTGAAATCGCAAGTCGTATTCATTGTAATAAAATAGGCGGAATTCAAAACCGTTGTTTTGTTCAAAATGATGCGCCGAAATCGATCGATATTATTTTTATAACTGCTGACAAAGGTCTTTGTGGTGGTTTTAATATGCAAACTATTAAAGCCGTCAAGCGTTTGATGCGTGAGTATGAGAATAAAAATGTAAACATCCGCGTTCGTGGTGTCGGTAAAAAAGGGATTGAATTCTTTACGTTTAATAAAGTTGAATTACTTGATGAAGTAAGAAATCTCAGTTCTGCTCCCGATATGGTACGTTCAAGTGAGTTTATGGCGCGATCGATTAGGGATTTCAACGACGGTATTGTGGATGCAGTTTATCTTGTCTATAATGGATATAAAAACGTTATTACTCAAGAGTTGCATGTTAATCAAATTTTACCTGTATCAATCGGTGATTTTGATTGTGAAGGTGAAAAGAACACAGTTCTTGAGCTTGAAGCGCAAGACGAAGAAAAAATGTTGGATTCATTGGTGAATAAATATGCAGAGTACAATATGTACTATGCGTTGATAGACTCCGTTGCAGCAGAACACAGTGCGCGTATGCAAGCGATGGATGCTGCAACTAACAATGCAAAACAAATGGTTAAATCGTTAACGGTCAAGTATAACAAAGCGAGACAAGAGTCGATTACGACAGAACTTATCGAAATTATCAGCGGCGTTGAGGCGATGAAATAATTATGGAGGATAGAATGATTGGTAAAATTGCGCAAGTAATTGGGCCGGTTGTTGACGTTGATTTTGTAGGGTATTTACCTGCAATCAATGAAGCAATCGAAGTTAATGTTAGTGTTGAGGGAAAAACTACGCGTCTTGTATTAGAAGTTGCAGCGCATCTTGGTAACGGTCGTACACGTACGATTGCTATGGATATGTCTGAAGGTCTTGTACGTGGTATGGCAGCAACAGCTACTGGTGCTCCTATCAAAGTTCCTGTTGGAGATAAAGTTCTTGGACGTATTTTCAACGTTATTGGGGAAACCATCGATGGCGGTGAGCAAATTACCGATTGTGAAACATGGTCAATTCACCGTGATCCACCACCACTTATTGAGCAAAGTACCAAAACAGAAATGTTTGAGACGGGTATCAAAGTTGTTGACCTTCTAGCTCCTTATTCAAAAGGTGGTAAAGTTGGTCTCTTCGGTGGTGCTGGTGTTGGTAAAACCGTTATTATCATGGAACTTATCCACAACGTTGCACATGGACACGATGGTTTGTCTGTATTCGCAGGTGTTGGTGAGCGTACTCGTGAAGGGAATGACCTTTACCACGAGATGAAAGATTCTAGCGTTTTGGACAAAGTAGCACTGTGCTATGGTCAAATGTCTGAGCCTCCAGGAGCACGTAACCGTATCGCATTAACAGGTCTTACAATGGCAGAGTATTTCCGTGATGAGCAAGGGCTTGACGTATTGATGTTTATCGATAACATCTTCCGTTTTGCACAATCAGGATCTGAGATGTCAGCACTTCTTGGACGTATCCCGTCAGCTGTTGGTTACCAACCGACTTTGGCTCGTGAAATGGGTGCTCTTCAAGATCGTATTACATCAACCAAAAAAGGTTCAATCACATCGGTTCAAGCGGTATACGTACCTGCGGATGACTTGACTGACCCGGCTCCAGCTTCGGTTTTTGCTCACCTTGATGCGACAACGGTTCTTAACCGTAAAATCGCTGAAAAAGGGATCTATCCTGCGGTTGATCCATTGGATTCAACATCACGTTTGCTTGATCCACAAATTATTGGTGAAGACCATTATAATGTTGCTCGCGGTGTTCAAAAAACACTTCAAAAATACAAAGATTTGCAAGATATTATCGCAATTCTTGGTATGGATGAACTTTCAGAAGAAGATAAATCTGTGGTTGAACGTGCACGTAAAATTGAGAAATTCCTTTCTCAGCCGTTTTTCGTAGCAGAAGTATTTACAGGTTCTCCTGGTAAATATGTTTCTCTTGAAAACACGATCAAAGGGTTCAAAGGTATTTTAAATGGTGATTATGATCATTTACCAGAAGGTGCTTTCTATATGGTAGGTGATATGAACGAGGCGATTGAAAAAGCTGAAAAAATGAAAAGCAAGTAATTGCTTTTTAAAGGAATGATATGCATACTCTAAGTTTAGAAGTGCTAACTCCAAGTGGTTCTATCTTCAATGGTCCTGTTCAAAGTGTAACAGTTCCAGGAGAAGAAGGCGAATTTGGTGTTCTTTCTCAGCACGTAGCATTGACAACACTTCTTAAAGCAGGTGTTATTGATATTATTCAAGAGAATGGAAAAAAACAGTCCATCGTTGTCAATTGGGGTGTGGTTCAAATTGCTAACAATGTGGTAACCGTGCTTGTCGATGGTGCTGTTGCTATTCGTGGTGACAGTGAGAGCGATGTTGCAAAAGCACTTGAAGAAGCCAAAGCGCTCATTAGCAGTGTCGCGGATTCGTCAGCTATGATTGCTTCTGTTTCTGCTCGTGTTGAGTCTGCTGCGCACTCTCATTTATTCTAACGTTCATGTTAGAGCTTTTTTCTGATTTTATAGCAAAAAGTCATCCAGTAACCCTTGGGGTGTTACTGGTTCTCTCCCTCTACTTTATCGTTATCAACTGGATTTTTTTCTATCGCTGGTTTTCTCTTGGTCAGTGGATTGGTGTTGAAAGTGAATCGTTAGAATCACTTCTAATGGGTGCTTCACGAATTAATACTAATTCTTTTTTGGCTCCTTTTGTCAAAAATAATAATCCTACTTCGAAAGCTCTTTTTGATTTAGCCCATTATGCGTCTACCAAAGAGGCAACAAAAGGATTAACAACACTCTCTGTTGTTGCGTCTACTACTCCCTTTATTGGATTATTCGGAACGGTTGTTTCGATATTGGATACCTTTAAACATATTGGGGGTTCTAGTGGTACGATGAGCATTATTGCAACGGGTGTATCGGATGCGTTGGTTGCAACGGCATCGGGGATATTTGTGGCTATTTTTGCCTACACGTATCATCAAATTCTTAAACGACAATCTTTCGAGCTTGTAGGTCTGATTCGAATGCAAAGTGATTCTTTACTTTCAAAGAGTGAAGTATAATGTTTGATTGGGATGATAAGCCGGAACTCAATATTACACCCCTTGTGGATGTAATGCTGGTTCTTTTGGCCATTCTTATGGTTATTTCCCCTAATATCATTTATGAAGAGCTCATTAACCTCCCAAAGGGATCGGCGCAAACTCAAGTCAAAGAAAAAAAAGAGATTGAAATTGTTATGACTGCTTCCAAAGAGATAACGGTCAATAAACAACCTTTTGAACGTGCTACTTTTAATGATAATTTTTTACTCTTTTCCAATCAATTTCCCCCTGATAGTGTTGTTCGTATCAGCGCAGATCATCAATTAGATTATGGTGATGTTATTGCTATTATGAGTGGAGTAAAAAGGGCAGGTTTGACGAATATTTCACTTGCTACGAGTAATTAAAAGTTTCGTATGAATTTGAATCGCGACCGTTTTTTTATTTTGGGTGGAATTATTTCACTCTCTTTTTTTGCATTGATTATAGTAATAATAGGTTGGAAAGTTCTTGCTGCCTCAAAGCCAGAGACATTTGCCATGACAAAAAGCGATACCATCACTATTTCACTGAGCTCCTCTCCCGCAAAAGCACAAGAACTTGTTAGTAAACCATCCCCTCTCCCTGAGCCTGAAATTCAGCCTGTAGTTGAAAAAATACCAGAAAAAGTAGTAGAAAAAACATCTGAAAAAGCAAATAAAAAACCAGATGTAAAGCCAGAAGAAAAAGTAGTAGAGCCATCAATGTCAGATCTCTTTTCAACGGTTAAACCCAATAAAGTGGTACCAAAAGTTAAAGAGGATGGGAAGAGACTTGCTGAATTAAATGCGCTGGAATCGAAAGTTCTTACTGCAAAGAGGGATTCGAAACTATTTGAAAAGGCAAAAACACTCGATTTGGCAAAAACAGGGGTGAAATTGTCTGCTGTTTCAGGTTCAAGTGGCCCTATGGTGAACGAATATAAGGGTAAAATTCAAGGGATTATTTATTCCAATTTTCATCCTCAATCAGGGACAGAAGGCTTTAGCGCTCGAGTGCGGCTTACCCTAAGCTCTGAGGGTAAGCTTCTTTCTTATAAAGTGATTAGTTACTCAGGAAGTGGTGTATTTAATGCGGAAGTTGATTGGTTAAAAGAACGATTGGGACGTATTGTATTACCTTCAAATCCAAATGGGGATGAAGCAGTATTTGAAATTATTTTAACAGCTAAGGATTAAGATGATATATTGGATTTTATTATTTTTAAGTGGAATGACACTCTTTGGTGCTGAAGCAACACTTGAAGTGACGAAGAATGTAGGGGAACTTTCGACTTTTGTTATTGAAGATGGGAGTCCTGTCAGTGGAGACGAGACGCAAAAATTTCATAAAATGTTGAGTGCTGATATGAAAGTAGTGTCATTATTTAACGTAGATGATACGTATTCAACTCAAATTTATGAAAAAAGTGAACCTTCTCCGCTTAATAAGGAATCTGGTTATGTACTGAGGTATCGTTTGACTTCTGATGGCAGTGGAGGTTATAAAACGGATGTTAAATTAGTTCAAAATGGATTGATACTTTTTAGCAAAAGTTATTTACTAAAACAAAGTGAAATGCTTGTGTTCTTAGCTCACTCTATCGCGTACGATATTAATGCAAAACTGGGTGGTGCACCCTTGGAATGGATGAAGCGTAAGGTATTGTTAGTCCGCCTTACGGGAGCAAAACACTCGGAAATTGTTGCAGCTGATTATACCCTTTCATATCAAAAAATCATTTTAAAAGGTGGGATGTATGGTTTTGTTAAATGGGCAAATCGTGAACAAAATGATTTTTATTATACTTCTTTGAGCGACTATCGACCTACTATTTATAAAGTCAATTTAGTATCGGGGTCTAAGAGTCCTGTACTCTCATCGGATGGGATGGCCGTATGCTCAGATGTTAGTGAAGACGGCAGTAAGTTATTAGTCACGTTAGCACCCAATGGTCAACCAGATATTTATTCGTATGATACTACGACAAAAATGAAAAAAAATGAAACGAATTATTCAGGTATTGATGTTAATGGACAGTTTATGGGAAATGACACTATGGCGTTTGTTTCGGATCGATTTGGTAGCCCAAGTGTTTTTTCTAAAAAGATAGGTAGCAGTGCTATCTCTCAGTTGGTTTTTGAGGGAAAAAATAATTCGACATTCACTGCGTATCGTAATCTTTTGGTATATAAGACGCGTGATGATAAAGGCTTTGATCTTCATTTGATTTCACTTAACTCGAATGCAGTTCGAGCATTGACCAGTAGTGGTAATAACGATACTCCCCGATTTTCTTATGATGGTGAAGCAATACTTCATATTAAGCAAGAAGGACGGGGTAGCTCATTGGGCATCATTCGTCTTGGACTTAATAAAAGTTTTTCATTTCCTCTTCATGTGGGGAAAATTCAATCCATTGATTGGTGATTTACTTATATTTGCTAAACTTTCGTTTATAGAATTGATTTAAAGGGTTTTAATGAAAAAAGTAGCGTATATGAGTGCAGTGCTTGCTCTCTTAGTTTTTACTGGGTGTTCTACGAAAGAGCCTACAATTGATGCGTCGGCAGCAAATGGTTCGGCCGCTGGCAGTAAGACTGGCAATTCAACCGCCTCTACTGAGTCAGCTTCTAGTGTCCAACCTGCTGGAATGCAATCTAGTAGTACTGCAGGATCATCTGTTATTTCTCCTGTTAGTAATGTAAATGGAACAGATTCAAGTTCTTCAACTGCGAATGCTTCAAATAGTAATAATGCCGCTGGTGTGAATAGTGTATTATTTGATTTTGACAAATTTGATATTCGTGAGGATATGCAAGGTACACTTAAAGCTGATGCTGGATTACTGAAAAGTAAAACATTTAAGCTAGAAGGCAATTGTGATGAATTTGGAAGTGATGAGTATAATTTTGCACTTGGATTAAAGCGTGCAAATGCAGTTAAGACTGAATTAGTTAATGAAGGTGTCAATGCAGATTCTATCGCAATGACAAGTTTAGGAGAAGGCAATCCTGTTTGTACCGATAAAACACAAGAGTGCTGGTCTAAAAATCGTCGTGTTGATTTTAAACTTCCGTAAATGCGCTCGTTAATCGTTTTTACTCTTCTATCTTCAACAATTCTTCTAGCATCAGAACCGTCGGTTTTCGGTGCTGGAGATCTTACTAATCCCAATCCTTATGGTCTGACTCACGAAGAAAAATTATTTTTAGAAAATAAAAAAGAGATTCAAGGTATTGTACGTAAAAATAATGTCCAAAATGCTAAGGTCGAGTCTGTAACTGAACGTTTAGATGGGATGCAAGCAATTATTGAGGGACTCGGACAATCGGTCAATGATCAGAGGATCGCTCTCAAAAAAGTAGAAACTTCTGTATTGGATCAAAATCATTCAGAAGTTATAAATATTTTACGTAAGCAAAGTGATGCTAATAGTGAGAATATAATACAACTCAAAACATTGCTTGAAGAACTTTCGAAGAGTGTAGATAGCATTAATGCGTCCTTTGTGACGAAAGAAGAGTTTGGTGCGCTTATTAATCAATTAAAAATCACTCTTCCGTCTTCCGCTTCTTCTGTATCAACGTCAAAAAAAGTTGATAATACAACGTTGGAGAAAGAAAGCAAGAAGCTTTTTGATCAAAAAAAATATGATGAAGCACAAAGTTCTTTTGAGATGATGGTGCAGAAAAAATATAAAGTCCCAGAAGCCAATTTTTGGATAGCAGAAACCCTCTTCGAGCGTAAAAAATACAAAGATGCAATACAGTATTATAAACAGAGTGCTTCAGGAAATGACAAAGCTGCTTATTTACCAACATTATTGTTGCATACAGGTGTTGCAATGGAAAAAACTGGGGATGCTACTAGTGCTAAAGCATTTTATGGGGCGACTATTTCAAAATTTTCGACTACGGGTGCTGCTCAAGAAGCAAAAGAACGATTGTCAAAATTAAAATAAATCGTTATTTTGAACTCTAAAAGCTATAGGGGCATTTTCAGCCTATCTATAGCTAAATGTGCTAAAATCGCATTATCTTAAAATTTGTAAGGCAAAATCAATGGCAATTGAAGCAAATCAGATCGTTTCGATCGAGTATGAAGTACGTGATGGTGAAACTGTAGTAGATAGTAATGTTGGTGGTCAACCATTAGTATTTATGTTTGGTAAAGGTCAAATTATCCCTGGCTTAGAAAACGGGATTGTTAATATGACGGTTGGTGAAAAAGGTGACGTTCTTGTTAAAGCGCACGATGCGTATGGCGATTACAGTGAAGAAGCGCAACAAGAACTTCCACGTGAACAATTCGCAGGGATTGATTTGAATGTTGGAATGGTTCTATACGGTCAAGGTGAAGATGGCGGGACGGTACAAGTAACCGTTAAAGAGCTTAAAGAAGACAATGTTATTATCGACTTCAATCATCCGTTAGCGGGTAAAGATTTGATGTTTACGGTAACAGTTAACAGCGTACGTGATGCATCAGCTGAAGAAATGATGACGGGTATCGCAGCAGAGAATGCTGTCGATGATAGCGGATGTTGTGGAAGCGGTGGTAACCACGGTTGTGGATGTCACTAATTTTTTAACCGCTTCAAGCGCCTCATTTGAGGCGTTTAAGACTGCCAATCTGTTAAAAGGTCTTTCTGTTAATGCCATGATTATGGGAGAACGCGGGACTGGGAAACTCACTCTTGCGCGCACTATTTTACCATCAGCCCCTATTATTAACGGAGATAGTTTTGATGAGCTATTAAGTGCTTTGGAAACAAATGATGCTGTGATTATTCATAGACTTGATGGTATTGCCAATCTTAAACGACTTGAAGAGACCGTAAAAAAGACAAAAACGCGAATTATTGCTACAGGTGGATTTCGTTTTTCTAGCGAACAATTAGAAAACATTTTTAGCATTCGATTGTTACTTCCACCACTACGTGAACGACCTGAAGATATTGCACTCTTGACTGATAGATTTGCCCGTGAAGCATCGGAAACATTTGCCCAAGGTGATGACTCTTTTTCGGTCAAAGAGTTTCTTCCTGATGTGAGCGAGAATGCTCTTTCGTTACGTCGTCAAGTTTATTTACAGTGTTTGTTGGAAAGTATTGATGAAAATAATCTTATGGAGATAATGGAACAGTTTTTGATTCAGAGATTGGGAAGTAATAATGATTATCGAACATTCTTGCACCTCTATGAGGTTCCGTTGATTCGAGCAGGAATCAAGCGGTTTAAGTCTCAATTACAACTTTCGGATAAACTCGGACTCAATCGTAACACTTTACGTAAAAAAATTGCTGAACACGCAGAGTATAAATTAGAAATCAAGGAGAGTTAATGTCAAAAAGAATAGCGATGATTTTTCCCGGTCAAGGGTCTCAAAGTATGGGAATGGGAAAATCATTTTATGAAAATAGTCCATTGGCGCGTGAAATGTTTGAGAGAGCAGGGGAGCGTATCGGTGTTGATTTCTCCAAATTATTGTTTGAAGAAAATGAACAGCTCAATGAAACAGCGTATACCCAACCTGCTATTTTACTTATCTCAATGATTGCGTATAAACTCTTTCAAGAAGCTCATCCAACGGATGCTGTACTTTTCTTGGGACACTCATTAGGTGAATTTAGTGCATTGTGTGCGAGCGGTGCGATTGATTATGTCGATGCTGTGGAGTTGGTGCATAAGCGCGGGGCATTAATGCAAAGTGCGTGTGATTCGATTGAAGCAGGGATGATGGCGATTTTGGGTCTTGATGATGCTGTTGTCGAAGAACTTTGTCAAAAAGCTAATGATGATGGAAAAGAAGTGTGGCCTGCGAATTTTAACCAAAACGGTCAATTGGTTGTTGCAGGGTTAAAATCTGATTTGCAAGCTATGGAATCGACGTTTAAAGAGGCGGGGGCAAAACGGGCGTTGCTTCTTAATATGTCCATCGCGAGTCATTGTCCACTTCTTTCTTCAGCGCAAGAGCCGCTATCTGCTGAGATGGAAAAGATGGTTAATGACACCTTTAGTGCCCCCATTGTTTCCAATGTAACGACACAAAAGTATGCGACCAAATCCGAAGCAGTTACACTTCTTAAAGATCAGTTAATTAAGCCTGTCCGATACAAACAATCAATTGAAGCAATTAGCAGTGAGATTGATATGATGATCGAATTTGGAAACGGGACAGTTCTTAAGGGTCTCAACAAACGTAATGCCCCCAATGTGGAGACGTTATCAATCTCCGATATGGAGACATTATCAAAGGTATGTGAAGCTCTCTCATGAAAATAGCCCTTATCCAAAGTGCACCGAAGCTTAACCGTTCCAATATGGGAGACGTATTGGAATTCATTGATACCTTTTTGGAAGCCGATGTGGTTGTTTTTCCTGAATTGGCTCTAAGCGGTTATATGCTCCAAGATAAGCTTTTTGAAGATGCGTGGAAGATTGATGAACTTAAGCCGTTACGACAAGCAAGCTTGAGATGTGATATCGCCATTGGTGCTTCGATTTGGGATGAGGGGAGGGTGTATAACAGCTCTTTGTACTTTTCCAAGGGGGAGTTGCTTCATATCCATCATAAAAACCATCTTCCAACGTATGGAATGTTTGAAGAGGGGCGATATTTTGCTCACGGGGATGAGATAAAAAGTTTTAAAACAGCACAAGGCAATGCAGCGATGGTGGTATGTGAAGATGTTTGGAGAGCTCAAACCTTCGTAACCTTATCAGCACTGGATGTTGATGTTATTTATGTCCTAGCCGCTTCTCCCGCGCGTGATTTTAACGACGAAGGACTTGCTATTGAATCACAGTGGGATGCTCTTCTTAAAGCATTGGCTTTATTGACAAAATCGTATATCATTTTTGTTAATCGAGTCGGATTTGAAGATGGACTTGGATTTTGGGGCGGAAGTCGTGTTATTACCCCTTCGGGAGAGACTGAATATAAGCTTTCGCTTTTGGATGAAGAATCAAAAATTGTTTCATTAAATCATAAACTTCAAAAATTAGAGCGTTATATCGCGAAAAATACTTAAGGAATTAGAATGAAAATAGCCATTATGGGAGCTATGCGCGAAGAGATTGATCCAATTTTAGCAACGGTTGGGACGTACACGAGCACTGAACGTGCGGGAAATGTTTTTTATGAGAGTGTTTATGGTGGTCATGAGTTGGTGATTGCGTATTCAAAGATTGGTAAAGTTTTTTCGGCAATTACGGCAACAGTCATGATTGAGCATTTTGGTGCAGAAAAACTTCTTTTTAGCGGTGTAGCTGGGGGAATTTCAAAAGAACTCAAGATCGGTGATTTGATTATGGCAAGCGCATTGTGTCAGCATGATGTTGATATTACGGCGTTCGGTCACCCTTTTGGTTTTATCCCTGAGGGGAGATTGATGATTGAGTCGGATCCGCAACTTCGCTCTCTTGCCTCTGAAATCGCTATTGATATGGGGATTGATTTGTATGAGGGAATTATCGCTACAGGGGATCAGTTTGTGGCAAGTAGTGAGCGCAAAGAGTGGATACACAAAACGTTTGATGCCGATGCGCTAGAGATGGAGGGTTCAAGTGTGGCGTGTGTATGCCAAAACTTCGCTATCCCTTTCTTTGTTCTACGAGCGATTAGTGACACCGCCGATGGGGGAGCAAGTGATGATTTTGATACATTCTTGAAAACCTCGGCACAAGTGAGTGCGACGTTTATTTTAGAGATGGTAAAACGACTTGAAAATTAATCTGAATAAAAAAATTATGCGTCGTATCGGACAGACGAATGCGGCGTTTAATCTCATCGAGGAGGGGGATCGGATCCTCGTTGGTTTGAGTGGCGGTAAAGATTCACTCACGATGGTTCATGCCCTTAAAGAGCAACAACGACGTGCTCCCTTTAAATTTGAGATTATTGCCGTGACGGTGACGTATGGAATGGGGGAAGATTTAACGGCGTTGATTGACCATTGTAAAACGTATGAGATAGCTCACCATATTTATGATACCAATACGTATAAGATTGCAGAGGAGAAGATTCGACAGAATTCGTCATTTTGCAGTTTTTTTTCCCGTATGCGTCGCGGGTCACTTTACAGTGCGGCTAAGCTTTATGGATGCAACAAAGTAGCGCTTGGGCATCACCTTGATGATGCGGCAGAGAGTTTCTTTATGAATATGATTTATAATGGTCATATGCGCGCATTGGCACCAAAATATAAGGCAGGGAATGGTCTTATCATTATCCGTCCACTTATCCAACTGCGTGAGCGTCAATTGGCGGCGTGTGCGCTGGAGAATGAAATGCCAACCATCGGAGATGAGGCGTGCCCGTCGATGCGGTTTGATGTGAAAATGCCCCATGCGCGAGCTTCTATGAAAGTGATGCTAGGAGAGATGGAAGAAAAGTATCCCAATTTGTTTATGTCCATAAATTCAGCATTTGGTCATATTAGTGATGATACATTTTTTGATCCTGAACGATTTGCGCTATAACTTTATGATCGGCACGGCTTAGTGAGAGCTGTTCGATTTCTTCCAAACTAAACCATTCAAATCCTTCGGGTAGAGTTTCCTCTTTATTTAGATAGACATCAGCTTGAAGAGTGAAATGGCTGTAATGCTGAGTAATCTCACCCAAATATTTCAGTGACTCGTCAGGCAAGTATTCTGATTCATAAAATCCCCATAGCCCCGATAAAAATCGTGTACGACGCTGGATGAGAGCGTAAGTTTCCTCTTTTTGATAGACGATGATATTTCGGACGCGAATAGGCTTTTGAACTTTAGCTTTTGGCATTGGATAATCAAGTGGGGAAGTTTTGCCTTGACACCATTTTTCAAACGGGCAATAGATACAAAGCGGTTTTTTTGGATAACAAATCGTTGCACCCACATCCATCATTGCCTGATTGTATTCAAATGGAGTGCTTGGATCAAAAAGTTTGTAGGCGTATTCCCAAAGTTTTTTTTCATTACGTTCTTTAACGGCGAAGTAGCGGTGAAGTATTCGCTTGACGTTCGCATCGAGAATAGGTAAGCTTTCACGGTAAGCAAAGGCACTGATCGCATGAGCGGTACTTTGTCCGATTCCAGGGAGTTTGATAAGATCATTGGCATTGGTAGGTAAAATACCGTTGCATTGTCGTGCGGCAGCGTGAAGATTGCGAGCACGTGTATAATATCCCAGCCCTTCCCACATTTTGAGGACATCGTCGACATCAGCGTTGGCTAAATTGGATAAAGTAGGGAATCGTTCTAAAAATGGGAAATAAAATCGCTCCAATACGGTTTTTACCTGCGTTTGCTGAAGCATGATTTCACTGATATAGATGTGGTAAGGATAGGGCGTAATACGCCATGGAAGAGCGTGGCGACCATTTTGTGAGTACCAATGATAAAGAGATTGATGTGCGGGAAGAATCATTTTGTGATTGTAGCAAAAAACACTTAGAAGAGCTAAAATGATTAAATAGAATGAGTATTTTGGACTTACCCGCTCTCAGAAACAGACCCAAAATCTCATTGATTGTATTGTATCATATTTAATATGGATTTATTGCCTTTAAATATATAAAAATGTTTAAAATAATTTATTGCCACAGTTTAGTGTACAAAAATCACCTAAAAGGAAAAAATACAATGGTGAGTGTTAATGAAATTTTTACCGATTACATAGAGCCGTCATTCCGCACATAAATTTACCATTTTTATTCATAAAATTTCCAATATCGTTTTCCAAGTAGATCAAGTAGAGTAGAGTGTCTAGTAAGGAGTCCGATAACCTGTTCGGTTGTGTCGGGT
>Ga0172379_10005359_pt1 | contig 18004 bp, 33 predicted proteins | sample GrowelOW334metaG_FD_119756 | JGI IMG/M metagenome (GOLD analysis project Ga0172379, IMG submission 119756) | Groundwater microbial communities from an aquifer near a municipal landfill in Southern Ontario, Canada - Groundwater well OW334 metaG | ecosystem: Environmental > Aquatic > Deep... | reverse complement strand
ATTAAAATTATTATATCTTTGTAGCCATTATCTGGATTCCACATTGTACACATTGCACATCCATCTTCATTTGGTATCCATAATACTAATTCGCTATTTTCTTCTTGTTCTTTTTCTCCTAATTCGTTTTCAAACAAATTTTGATAATCTGTACCTGGAGGGAATCCATCATGAACGCCAATGGTATATGCTACGATATCTCTAACAAAATCGCTAGCATATTTATTGGTTTTTATTACGAAACCATAATATTTCTGTTGACAAAATGCAATCATTTTAAACTAAAACATCATCTGTTGCTGTAATAGAGACTATATTATCATAAAAAAAGCTATCGATTGAAGCGCCCTTCATATAATCTGTATATTTTTTCTCTGCCTCTGTGATTGTTTCGGCTACAGTTATATGTTGTATTCCTATTAATGTTTTTACTATCCACGCTTTTTTTAGTATTTGGTTTTTTGTTTTCTTTTTTGTTTTAGACATCTTTTAATTCTCCTTGAGATATTTTTCAATCCATTCATCACTCACCTCCCCTAACACGGGAGGGGCATATTGAGCATTTAACAAATATGGTGTAGGATCCAAAATAAAATCTTGTTCAGAATTTTCAGAAGCTTTATATTGTCCATGCTTATATAGTTCTATATGCAGCATTGTTCTTGAATGACCTGGAATGTCAGGTTTTTCTCTTCCTTCTTTTAGTACTGGAGTAGTAAAACCAATCGGATCGCCTGCTTCTACTATGTTCTCTGATACACGGTATTTTGTCTGTATATATAGATTAGGAATAATTTCTCCATAACAAACTACTCCCGTTTTCCCCTCAACTAATACAGCAAAAGTATCATTCCACCACGGTGAATTATCTGCAATACCAGTAAATGGTTCTATTCCAACAATTCTTCCTCTTTCAACTGCTACAACAGTTTGATTTGGGTCTGAATAAAGATCTACTCCTGTATGTTGTGATTTTTTGCGTTTAAATTTAAATGCACCAGGATGTTTTCCTACTGGAATGCCAGAGCAGTATTTAATTGGAAAGACCCATTTTTGTACTCTGTCAACAACATCACATATATTTTCAATATTTGCCAATGCTCCAATTCCGTGGTCATTACAAGCCAAATCTTTTTCAATTGGATATACACATTCTATTTGTTGTGTAAAACCGAGTAAGGTTTTCAAATTATTTTGCGTTTGGTTCGCGGACCACATTATGGTATTCATTGCGGGTGCAATGACAACAGGTTTGTTCCAGTCCCATGCCAGAAAAACGCTTGTAAGCAGGTTATCGCAGATGCCATGAGCCATCTTAGCCATTGTATTGGCCGACAAAGGGGCAATGACTAATACGTCTGCCCATTTCCTTAGTTCGACATGTAAAACAGGATCATCTTTCTTGTATAGGTTTCTTTGTGTTTTTTTATCATTCCATGTCCATTCTGATTCATCGTCATATAATTTTGTTGGAAGAATAAGTCTTCCTTCGTCATCTTGTTCTATAAAATGTTTTGCACTTTCAGTAACAATAACTGCTACTTCCCCTTTTGGTCCTGCAAGGTTTTGAAGTTGATTAATAAGTTTTGGAGCAAGAGTTGTTGCTACTGACCCAGTTAATCCTAATAGAATATTCATTTTTTATCCTCACATCATTAACTTTTTTACTTCATCAAATGAATCTTTTACATTGAATAATATTTTTCCTACTAGTATTAAAACTGTTCCATTGGTTTCTGGTATAGGTTCAAAATAAAGTATATTTTCTTTTTGAAAACAAACACGAGTACCCTTTTTGTTTTGTCTTACAAGTTCAATAAAATCCCATTTTTAACTCTCCATAAAAAGTAAACCATTCAGTAAAGTCTTAACAGCCGCGAATTAAACCTTATGTACTGTATTACATCCTGGTCTTTTTGTATACCCATTGGGATCATATGTAGGAATGCCTAAAAACAAAGAAGAAAATCTAGGTTCTGCTCCATCTGGTACTTCTACTGGCATACCCATTCCTTCAAATCTATCTTTAATACATTCATGCCAGTATTGCCCACATTTTGTTATTCCCCAACGAGTATCATCTTTGTCGTATAAAGACCAACATTGTACACATGATATCAAAATCATTTGTTCCTCATTGCGAAATACTTTTAAATTAAGCTCCAGTCCATTTTTTTATCGCGTTATCAAAAATTTTATCAATCTTTGCTGCTTTTTCTGCTATGTCTGCTAGCATTTTATTGATTTCAAATGCATCCTCAAATGAAATTTGTTTTTCTATGCCTACAGATAATCCTCCTTTTGAAAAAATCGCTGATATATAATTGTAATCTTCCCATTTAATTCTAAGAAGACCATATTGTTGCGTTTGTGTTAATGGAGTTTGTTTCCTATCTTCTGTCATAATGTTATTCCTTTGTGTGCAGTATATCTGATACAAGCATATCCGGATGTTTTAAAGCGAGCTTATCGATTTCAGTTATTACATCCAAAAGCCTGCTCTTGCGACACTTGCACACTTTATGTAAACAGTTCTCGTCGTTTAACTCAATTATAGCTCTCCAGGCATTGCATAAAGTACCATCCATCTCTGAACATTTGCCACTATTGAAGTAGGTCATATAGTCTTCAAAAGCCAACCGCAATTCTTTTGATATAGTCATTTATATTTTGATATAGTCATTTATAGTTCTCCGCCCCAAATAGGTATTGTCAAAGTACTGTTCCTTTATAATATCCTACTTTGTCTAGGATAGTTTCAACTACTTGTTTTACAATAAATTCTGAATTTCCCTCGTATATCAGTTGTTTTGCGTTTTTTTCACAAAGAATGACTCTGTGTTGTCTGTTCTTTATATCTCTTAGATCGTTTGCAACAACAAGATTACATCCTGCTGAATCCAGTACTTTGTTTGCAGCCGCAATCAATTGTTCGTCCGTTGAGTCTACAAGAAGTTTAAATCCAACCAAAAAACAATTAGGGCAAAGTTTCTTCACTTCTGGAATAATCTTGTCTGCATCTTTTAGTTCAATTGAGTATTGTTTGTCTGATCGAATTTTGCCATCAACATAGTTGGCAACAAGATAATCGCTAACAGCAGCAGCAACTATTATAACATCAAACTTTTTGTTTGCTACCAGTTTCATGAAAATATCTTTATATTCATAAAAGTCTGAATATACATGCTCACTGTAGTAGTCTCCGTGATCTCTCCACAATTGAGCTATTTTAGAAAATCTCTCCAAAACATCTGGTATTCCTTCTAATCCAGAATTTATCAAATTTGCTCGGAACTCAAATGGTGCAATTGAGTTTTCTGCTCTTAGAAATTCTATAAAAATATCATCATTTTCTTCGTTTTCATCAACAGACATAAACTGTCTAGCTATTTTTGAAGCAAAGTTTCCGCCACTTTGATTTGTAATGTCTCTAACTCTGTCAATTGGCACTTTTGTACCACCGCTAGTAATAAGGACTTTCATTATATTTCCTTTTAAATTATACAATCAGATGATCTGGTGGATAATCAAAATGGACAACCCGATCAGGATAATAATCCCAAAGAAGAGACTTAGCAAACCGTAAGCGGTACAGCTACTATCATTGCCTGTTGCCCATTCACGAGGCATGTGAATCTTTTGTATTAGGATCATTACTCCTAATGCGGGATACATGCCAATCCAAGACAGCATTCTAATTAACCAGTCCATACATATCTCCTTACTATGACGTGGTGGTATGAGTTTGAGGCAATATATCAAAACGAGTGACCTCATTCAATATATCAGTCGCCAAATTCAATAAACCAACCAAATATACCAAGCGTACCCAAACCAGCCATAAATATGTTAATCACAAGTAATGGCCCAGCAACAGCACCTGTTAAAACCAGACTAGTTATACCTGCGACGACCAAAAATATAGATTGTGCAAGATAGTATTTCCGACCGAAAGAAGTAATTGTTTTAGTCATTTAGGATTCCTTTTTTAACATTGACTCCACGGTTTCATTAAACGTAACTAATCTCCTGTTACAACCATACAAACATTTTTCATGTTTGGTGCCAGGAACAACTTTAACTCTATCTCTAATCAAGTGAGAACAGCCAGACATTGTGCCATCTGACAAAAATACTCTTTCCGACAAAGATAAATAACAATAGTTTCCCTTGTTTTCGGGAAAGCGTTCGCCCTGCATTATTCTGAACTTTTCTGATATAGTTTCGTTCAACAGGGCACGAGATTCTTGGTCTAAAATCTCTTCCATTTCAGGCTTGATAGACTCAAAAAAATCTTTAGCGGCATCTGGAGTAAAAGCAAATCTTTCATTATCACCTTTATACACACTAAAAAACAAAGCGTATATACCATCAAACTCTCGCTGAGAAAACCTAATAAAATCAGGTATAGTCCTATAGTTCTGTCGAGTCATTGTAAATGTAATAGAGACAACGGTGTCTTGTATACACTTTTTAATATTGTTAACGACTACATCAAAAGCTTTCCGACCTATCAAAGCATTCCAACATGCAGAACTATGTGAATCTAGAGATACTTTCAATCTCTTAATAGACTTAGACGGCGGAGCAATAAAGGCATTTGTATTAAGATGAAAACGGTAATTCGATCCGTTTTTTTCAAGATACGGATAAAGCCATTTTACTACAGATGGCTCGCCACCGGTAATATGGATAATGGCGTCATTTACGTATTCTTTGACAATTCTATCAAAACATTCTTCTGACATTTCCGAGTTTGAGAAACGATGATTACAGTATTGGCATGAAAAATTGCATCGTTCAGTTACAAAAACTGCCACCCGACGAACAGGAACATGGCATCCTGTTTCAAGATAAGATACAGTCTCAGTAATTCGTCTCTCAAAGTCATCCCAATATAGCGAGTTTCGTGCCATAATAAGTATTCCTGTCCTTAACAATAGTCTCTATCTTTAATAGCTTCGTCTCCCATGATATCGTGGTCGCCAACAAAAATTTCCTTAGCAACAACGACTTCTGTCTTGGTGGATAAAGATTTCCCAGTCGCGAGTTGTTGCCGGTATTTTACTTCCCTGACTGTTCTACGCCTTCTCCCGTCTTTGCCACCAATATATGCCAATTGTACCGCATCTTCTATGTTCGGGAAGATGTGCCAGCCACGGGGATATGCCTGTCCGTTCCATGAGAATATCTCGACTGGGCAGACTCCAGCATACATTCCTTCGTTAAGCCATTCATTTACCAGAACGGGTTTATCCCGAATGCCCTGATAAAGAGGGTATAGCCCCAATTTATCCAAGACGAAAACCTTATATCCAACTTGCTCTTCTTTTTGGGGGCAAACTATAGTATCAACTTGTCCCATACACATGTATTCGTCTCCGTGTAGAGTCAAAATGCAATTAGTTATTTCCCATAGAAGTCATTTTTTTAACATTTCTTATAATTGAGTATTTTTCTTTAAACTCATAATACCTCAATGCGTAAACATCCTCACAATGATTCTTGTCTTCATGTGGATCATGAACAACATAGTCACCTACGTGAAACTGTCCAAAAAAGCAATCATCGAATTGCATTTTATCGTTAAATTCACTGACTCTTTTGATTTCTTTATCCGTAGAATTTGTGTCTACAGTAAGTTTTACTGGATAAATATGCAAAAATCTAGGATCATCTATATTGTGCCTTACCCATTTAGGCATTTTATTAGGATCATGCCACATTTCTTCCGTTAATTGAAATGCCTTACATGTATATTTTCGCCATTTGGCTCTAGGTTTTATTTTTAATATCTTGGTTTTCATTTTTATTTTTTACCATAAAGAGAATACCCATAATGCAAAGCAGAATACATCAGAGCCATACAAGGACCACCACTAGTAATTTCTCCATCTCTCATAAATTTTAATGCTTGAGTAAAGCTACAGGAAATAACTTCTTCAATTATTTCTCCCGAGTCATTTTTTGGCTCTGCTACTTTTTCCATATCTAGAGCAAATGTTACATAAACCTTTTCATCAGTAAAACCAGGAGAAGAATAAAAAGAAAACATTTCAAGTATTACATTTGCTTTATATCCTGTCTCTTCCAAAAGTTCCCGACCTGAAGCCTCAATTACAGATTCTCCATCCTCAATAAATCCAGCAGGAAGTTCCAGACAACTTTTTCCTATTAGTGGTCTAGTTTGTCTTATAAGAATTAGTTCTTTGTCTACTACTCCATTGCCATAGTATTTTGTACCTAAAATTGGTACTACTACAACAACAGGAGGATGAATAACTGCGTCGTGATCAAAAGAACCATTTACTGGTCTTTTAACAACCTTGAAAATTGGACCTTCGTATATGAGTTTATCATTTTTTTCTTCTGGCATTTTTTATACTTTCTTTATTTCATTAGTGATAGTTTGCAATACTACTTCTTTTAGTTTTTCTCTAGTGTCTCTAATGCACTCTTCTTCTGTTTTACCTTCTCCTAAAACAAATGTACCATCGGCCCATCCTGTATAACCATCACCACCAGGAGACTTGATAACAGTTATAGTATTTTTACTTGCTATAGACTCAGCATGTTTTTCGGAATAACCATTAACAAGTCGCAATTCCTGGTTAATTATAGTTGCTCCAACTTTCCCATCAACAACTTGTGTTATAGAATCAAAACCCTCTTCTAAAGACGGTTCAACAAAAATGTCTCTAAAGTGGTCCATAACAGGTAGTGGTACTATTCTTTCTCTACTAAGATTTCTTTGGCAACAAATTTCAAAAGGAGTATTGATCCAAATAGCATTAATTGGGACTCCTGCGTCTTTTGCTATATTGATCCATTGGCTACGGACCTTGACTGAAAGCCCTGTTTCATCAAGAAGAATATCGTGATCTTTAATAAACACTCGAACTGACGTTTTAACAGCAGCCCAAACGTATTCTTCAGCGTTGCCCCAAAAATCTTGGCCAGTTATTACTTTTCTAAAAGCGTCAGCATTTACAACTAATGCATTTGGCTTAATCTTTATATATTCTTTTACATAAGTGCTTTTACCAGCACCGGGAAACCCAATCAATAAATCGATTCTTTTCACAAATTTACTCCAGTTTAAAACACACCAATAAATGGTCTTGCTTATTTCCATTCCGTATAAATTTTATTATCTACATAGTCATAGGTTATTATTGGATTTTCCCAGTAGTCTTTTTTGTCTACTTTAATGAGAATATCACTTATTGTTTCATTTTTTTTTTAGTATTCTTATTAATAGTTTTAACTGCTTTTTTTGTCTTCGATTTTATTGTTTTATTTGTTGTTAGATCTGTTTTTTCTGGTTTTTTAGGAACAGTTTCGTTTATTTTATCTTTGTTTTTCTGAAGAAGTTTAAATCCTTCATCAATTGTCATGTTATATACATAAGAAGAATATCCGTTATATTCAACGCCTTTGTCTGTAATTCCGTCCTTTTTTGTCCATACAACTGCAACAAAGCCTCTTACTCCACAAATTTTAAATCCGTGACAATAACTTTTTTTTACAAGATGTCTTACGTCAAGAAAAAGTTCAGTGCCATCATCACAAATAACAGATGCTACGGTGTCTGCTCCCTGTGTAACAGACGCTTCTTTGGTTGGAGTTTGTTTTAGGTTTAACTCATTTCTCCAACAACCAACAGATTTAAGGAATTTCAGGGCCATTATTTTCCTGGCTCCCTTCTAAAGCTCCACTTCAAATCGAACCCATGCGTGGCAATCTTCATTTCATTATTTATTACGGGCATAGGTTTCTGGGGGATTGCCTGATTGCTAATCCACATATATATTTCTTGGAAAGCAGTATTTGTTTCAAAAACTCTGAAGAACTCAAAAGGTCTAAGTAAAGAATTCCAATCAATACACAATCTACTACGGTCAGCTACAAAAATAGGACACATTTTTTCTTCAAACATATGAGAATATGATTCTTTATTTTCCTCACACTTTTCAAAAAACTGATAAATTCTTCCCTTTGTTGTATTCTTAAATCTGTAATGATGCATATCAGCATCATAGTTTCTGTATTGTTTTTCCTTCATTATAGCCCTAAAAGAGGTATCTACATCTTTTGTGGTATAGCAGAAGAATATTTTTGGTTCTTCTGGACCATCCTTACCCACATCCAGAAATTCTTTTTGTATAGTAATTAATGGATAAATTTTTCCACAAAATCCAACTATGTATTGTTTAACTATAATTTCTGAGATATAAAGATTATAGATATAATGAAAAGGCCAAGGTTTTTTCTTACCATATGATTCTTCAAACTGTTCTGTTTCCAGATGCCTGACATATACAGTTGTCAAGTCTTGACCGTATTTTTGCATACAGTCATAATAGTCTTTTTGCTTGGATACAATTCTCACTTTGTTGTTCTCTAGTAATAGTTTACTCTATGAATCTTTTTATCAGTAGCAAATATTGGGTATTGACAATCTGTAGCAACCTCATTAATTAATCGTTCTGCTGTGCATAATTTCTGTGTTTCGGTCTCAGTAAAAGAACCATCATTATCCATAAAATCTTTTCTCAGTTTAATACAAATCCTCATCAAATTCTTTCGATGAATTGTTCTCTCTTTCAGGAATAGATTTGTTCTCTTTGTCATTTTTAAATCCTTATGTTAAATTAGGATGCTCCAAACCATTTAATCAGTCCAAGTTTTTTAATGAGTTTCTTTATCTCGTACTTTGTACCCTGAAACATAACTGGCCCTTCATCTGTAGCAGGCTGATAAACCATTATTAGTATTTCATTTGTTTCCATATATCAAATACCATCACCGTCTAAGTTTGTGAAATTTTCTGGCCATTTATTCTTTGGTAATAAACCTATGTTTTCTGCATTACAATGAGGACAAATCCAGTTTTCCTTTTCCTCATCCCAATACAATCCATAATATCTGCATTTTGGACAGTAGTAAATATTCTTAGCCATATAATAATATATTGACGCTCCTGAATTCTGGGGCATTGAATTTTAACTTTAATAAATCCAGACAGCCTTCAGCATCAGCCGAAGACTGTCTAAATATCAAAATGAGTGTCTGCTACATCATTTCTTCTCGACAAGAGGAGGAGCAGGCACAGCCATCAGCATATTTGGAGAAGAATCCAAATTCATCATATAAATCGGATACTTGCCGTCCCACTGTTTAATCTGTTCCTGTTGAACCTCCAATTTCCTAATCTCAAGAAACATCGGATTTCCTTCAGCCCTCTTAGTGGCATCAGCAACCATATCAATGGCTTTTGCTTTGCCCTCTGCTTCTGTAATAGCAGCATCCTTCTTTCCCTTGGCAATTTCTCTAGTTTTGTCTGCCTCACCCATTCCCTCTTCTTTCAGCTTTTGGTTTTTATCCTTCTGAGCAGTAAGCAAGGCGTTGGCTACATTTTTTTCCTGTTGTGCCATAAATACAGAATCGATTGCTTTCTGTATCTCAGGATTTTCATATGTAAACCCGCCGAATTGGCCTAGAGTTGTAATAGAAATTCCTTTCTTGATGAAAAACGGAATGACATCATCCCTGATAAAATTCATCATTTGAACCTTTTGGTCCCTCAATGTATCCATAGTAAATCCGGCAGAGAATTCAGCCATCTTGGCTTGAACTCGTGCCCTGACTTCACTATCCATGACTTGAGCAAGACTTTGCCCATTATAGCTATATAGAAACAAGGCAGTATTATCTTCCATCACAAGAGAAGTGCAGGTAATACCTGTAGAAAATCCAACAGAATCAGAACTTTCTGCCCATATTGCCTGATCGGAAGAAGCCGTGCCTGTTTTTTCTGCCGTCCACTCTCTAGTGGTAGGAGTACGACTTACCTTAATAACCCTAATAGAATCAATCCATTCTCCAGTATGTCCCCATCTTCCAGTTTGATTCCATCTGTGAGTTACCTGAATTCTCTTTGCCGCAACCTTGTGCCTGTTCAGTTGGTCAGCAGAATCAAAAGCAACTTGTTTTGCTGTTTCTCCTTCCAATGGAATAACAAAAGCTGTTTCATTTGTATCTATTTGTTCGTATTTTGGTACATCATATGGTTTTCTACATCCATAAGAAAACGGAATTATTAAAATCAAAAAATATGCAGTATTAAGGAATTTTATCAAGTATTTGAAATTAGACCAGAATAACAACAAAAACACAATAAGAGACAAAATACAACCAATAGAAATATATAGTCCAGAAAATCCAGTATATGTACGCAGTGCTACTGCATCCATATTGTCACCATTTACCTGATTAAGTCCAAGTTGAGTGCTTGCCTCCGGAGAAATGGACCAGTTCCAAAATATATTCCCAACTACCAAGAATCCAACAAACAGACAGAATAAAACAGCCTTAACAATAACATTCTTCATTTTTTCCCTTTCGTAAATTGTTCATTTGGACAAGTTTTTAAATCATCAGTGTATACATATGGCTCAGAAATTACATCGCCAACATATGTCAAATCCTCAAAAAGACTATTGGTAAAATATGCATTGTATATATCCTTTTCCTTACATACAAAATGTCCTACAGCCGAGGTATCTGTGACAAATATAAACTCTCCGTTAGGTTGCTTCATTATAAAGCAACCATATTTACTAGCATGGTTTTGAGAAAAATACGCATGCACTGTCTTCACTTCAGTCTACTCCATCAACACTGACAGACCTAACAGCAGTATTTTTCATAAATGTTGCCCATCCTTTCCATGTAATATCATTGTGTTCATCGTGGTTTAACGACCCATTAAGTGCATACAGTTCGTTTTTGTTAAACACATAACGTTCTGCAATAACTTCATGTATATTACTGTCCGGATCATCAATCGGAAGACCAATGCTTTGAAGGATAGTTAGAGCAGATTTGGCAGGGACTTTAGTTTCGTCAACTGGGACTATATACCACTCTCCCTGTCTTTTCCAGTCTGTGCGCTTTAGGAGTTCTTTTGGGATTAAAATTCTGTAAGCATCATTTAAAGAATTTGCTTTTGACGGAAGTTCTACTCCAAAATATGTGTCTTCATCTCTGCCAACAAGGTAGTATTTTTTGTTGTATGTAAATAAACAACTTCCAGTTCTGTGCCAATATGCTTTGCCAGAATAAAACTGTAGATTAAAACCAAATTCTGGCGGAGAAATTTTGAGTTTTTGAGTTTCGTACTCTTTATAAATCTTAATGTTTTTTATTCTCTTGTCATCTATAGGATAAATGGTTTCATCCTTAGTTGCTTCTATTACCGTAATTTTATCTATTGCTGCTTGACCGTTTTTCCCGACAAGCATTGCAATACAATCAAAACTAACTGACAAAGTTTCAGTCCTGTTTATGTTTGATTCTTCTGAATCTGCGTTATACAACACAATCTCTTTGCCTTTTTTGGTTTTTGTAGATACTGCACAAGCAGGATCATAGCAAACAACCTTTGAATGGTTTGAGAAAAAATAATCTAAAGTGTTAATTGGCCTTTTGGGATCGATATCCCAATACCCTGTATAGAAAAGATTGTTTTTTCTAAGCAATAGATGTTCACCGTTAATAAGATATGCTGAAAAATCATCAAATTTCACGGGAGATTTTACTCCTGTCCCAACCTCTGGAATTGCATCACAAATTTTAGTGTCTGGTGAAATTTTTCCAAAATTAATCTTCATTTTTTGTTCCTTTTTCCCAAAAGTATGTTTTCTTCCAATAAGCAACTACTGCTTTATTATCATAATTATTAACTGCTGTTCCGTTAAAAATTGGCACAATCCCCTTTTTTGCATTTTCTATTTTGTTTTTTATTAGGCTTCCAATCAATATTTCTCCTACATATGTACCAAAACAATCCCCAAACTCTAAATCAACTGTAGTTGTGTCAATTATATTTCCATTGGGCTGCAAAAAAGTAGCAAAGCCTGTTTTCCTGGCTTCATCAACATCAAAAAATCCATGATATGTTTTCATGTTTTATCTGGCATTTCATACTCGTATGTAGTAATTACAGTCTTTTGAGCTTTCACTGTTATAAATTTTTTTCCAATTTCATTCTGCCAATCTATTACGTCTTTATTTTTCAGACACCTATCACCGTCTTCCTTTGTGTTGAAAATTGGGAAAGCGTATATTTTCTCTTCAATCAGATCATACCAGTACCAATTCTCTTCACTGCTTCGTTCTTCTTGAAGATTTTTTATCATTTTTTTCGTCTCGATTGAATCATAGCCAGTCTTTCACAAACATTCGTTTTTTATCCACATTCAGGACATTTCACGTATTTTGGCTTAATACTGACTTTAGGAAACTTTTTTTCATTGGGTGCAGCAGGAGCATATATTTCGTTGTAATGATGGCACTTGTAAGTTGCCATTTTGTCGTAATATTTGCAAATCTCATTCATTTTTATCTTTCGTATTCATCTGATTTGCAAATATAGTCGGAAATCATGTCTCTTAAACGCTCTGCTTCTTGCCTTTGTAAAAGCCAACAATCCCAATATCCATAAACAGATTTATATCCCAAAACATATTTGATTGCAAGCCACAATCTTTTCCAGAATCCTCTATATTGAGTCAGTTGTATTTCAGAATACAACTCCACGGCTTTTTCTTCAGGAATATCTACCAAAGAAAAACAGACAGTATGGTCTGGAGAATAACAAGAACATTGAAAAAACTCAGATCTGCTAATATCGTTATCTTTCATAGTATCACTCCAGTCAGAGAATACACCTCAGTCCAAGTTTTTCCACAAGATTCACAGGAAACGTTTTGATACAATTTGTCTGGTTCATCAGGTTCTGACATGCCAGAATTTATAACTCTTGACCCGCAAAAGAAACATTTTATCCCCTTCGACTCAAGGTATTTTTGTTCCTTCTCATTGTGCTCTGTCTCTGAAATCATCAGACTTATCCTTTTATAACTTTTAGCCATGACTTCTCATACGATTCAGTGCGTCTGAAAACTCCTCTGCTTCCTGCTCCTCATCGTGAATCTGTTGTACAATCTTAACCACGGCTGGAGCATGACGACGGCCCACATAGGCTACTCCCATGTATTTCCCTCCCACAGCTCCAATCTCAGTCACCTGGATACGGGGAATAACGCAACGCAGAGCATCCTTGTAGACAACGAATTCATGGTAGTCATCCACCACAATCCGTACTGGGAGTTTCACGTTCAGTTTCATCGGTCACCCCTCTTCTCGTAACAACTGTCAATGAATTATATATTCTGGGGATTAAAGTACAACTTTATTATTCTACCAACATAACGCTGCTTCCGGCATTTATTTCTTTGTCCTTATCAACATTCGTAAACATTGTTCTTTTTTTATTTAGAAAACTGACTAAGTCATCTAATACAAAATGTTCAGAACTTATATCTAGTATATCAGCAAAATTTGTTAGATTGTCAAAAAGAATAGTAACTGGCAAAGAACCACAATAACTCTCCCAATCTCCAATTATACTGGCAGTAGCCAATTGCAGACTAACGCATTCTGTTAAATATTTCTCATTGATTATTTTTCCATTTATCATTTATTTCCTCTCTGTTCTGCAATTTTCTTGTTCTTGTTACTTAGCCACTCCATGCCTTTTGCTTCAAATCCAGAAGCAATGCATTTAATTCTTTTTCCAACGATATGAGGAACTAAACGTCCTTTTGCGTTCACTTCAACGTCTTTAGAACAATATGGGCAATGTATTTTTCTCATATTTCAATTACCAGATTAATAGGATTATAATAGTCGCTAGCAGTGGTACAACATTTTATAACTCTATTAAAAGAAAAAACCTCTGCAAAGTGCTGCACATGACTATGAGCAGAAACAATTTGTACTATTTTAGTGCAAGACTTAATATACTCCTCGTGAGATAAGTTTCCAAAATAAGCTGTGCTCTTTGACCATTCATTGTCATGTGGATACCTGGTTATCAAACATTCCATACAAGGAACATGAGTCACGACAATTATCTTTGAAACATTATCGTCATTCTGGGCATTAGTCAATCTTTCTCTAAATTTAACTCCTATTTGTCTGGCAAATTCTTTGTCGTCAGGAAGTCCAATATGGTATTTTATGTCAGCAATATTTTTGTTAATTCTGTAATAATCATCAGAAAGTCCAGCATTAGGACCAACTGTATCTTTGCTTGAGTAATCATAATGGAGATAACTTCCTACTAGTGCTACTTCATTGAAGACAAAATTATCATCTTCCAACCATACTACTCCACCAATTTTATTTGCTTTATCTTTTAATATATGACCCCATAAATCAAGACTAGTTTTATCTTTTGTGAATTGAGGATTTACATACAAGTCGTGATTACCAAGGACAACAGCTAGGGGGCCATTGTATATTTTCCTATATATCTTTAGCAATTGCTCGAATTTTCTTACTCCAGATATTGACTCGGCATTATCTCCAGCAAAAACAATAACATCTGGATTAAGAGCAGCAGCATCAGCAGCAACCCCTTGTACAGTTTGCTTGTCTGTTATACCAAGGTGAATATCTCCTACAATTACCGCTTTCACGATTTATTGCCCCCCAAAATTATTTCCCTTTATTTCTGTTGTGGGAGAAACCCTATTCCAATTTCTTTATATTTTTTATTACTGCCAAGATAAATAGCTTCTTTGGGAATTTGTTCCCATGCTCTTTCTGTATAAATACCATCGTAAGTGTTTCTTAAAATATTGCCTGGAGTATCAATAATAAAAACAGAAAACCATCTTGGACTATCTGGATACTTTATTTCTTCAAGAATAATGTTCGCATCGATTGTTTTTCCGTTATGAAGCAAATATGTTCTTGTGGGTTTCCCTTTTATAAAAAAATAATTATAATTTCTTTTCTCAGACAATTCCTAGTGCTCCAAACAAATTCTTTAATCCATCACTTATGTTAATCGGGTGACTTTTTTTAATATGTTTTATAGTATCTATGTCTTTTTTGCATAATCCTTTACAGATGAAACATCTTATTAACAAATCTCTTACCACAGATATGTCGGCACAGCACATTCCAAGAGCACAATCTTGCAATTCTTCATTTATTCTGTCTCCATTTACGTCAATTCCAATTGCCTTATAGCCACTATAAGGAAGATCAACAGGTGTCCATTTTGCTTCCTTTAATGCTTCTTTTTCTGTTCTGTAAAAGTTTCTACCATCTGCCCATTCAATTGTATTATCTTCGTTGTCATAATTCCATATATCTGTAGTATATCCTTTTGTGATATAAAAATCAACACCTTCAATATTATAATTCTCTAAAATTATTGTTCGTATTGTCTGCTTCACAACAGTTGTAGGCCCAAATGAATTGTGTGTCAATTCCCATATAGTTTCTCCGATTTTGAACCTTGGTTTAAACTCCTTTTTGAAATTCAAATTACTCATTTTTTCTCCAGTGATACGTTTTTATTTCTATTAAAAGTTTATCAATTTCTTCAATATCAGCACTATGTCTCAAATCAGATTTCTCGTAAAGAATATCAAGTTCTTTGTCTTTTTCTTCGGCCCATTTTATTAATTCTTCGTATGAGATTTTTCCGTTTCTTATATCAATCAATTCTTCTGCATCTGGGCGTTTTATAATTACTTTTCCCTCAGTTAATATTTCTTTGCACATCTTCATAAGCCGGACCAAGTGAACCGCATTCTTTGAGTCATAACCGCATATTTCTTCAAGTTTTGCTCTTTTTTCGTTTCGATTTTTTTTCCAATTCCAATAGTTTTTCCAATTATCAAAAGCCTCTTTATACTCTTCTAGGCTTCCAACTAAAACTCCGTGAAAGTGTGCATTCTTTTCATTAAGAATTTTTTGATCAATATCAAAAAAAGAAAAATTCTGTCCATCTTCACTCATGAAGCCAGGAGTAAAATCTTTATGTCCATAAACCCTAAAGACATATTGTCCTCTTGTTTTAACGAGAAACCATTTTCTCGAAAACAAATCCCAACTTTCATTATCAAGTTTTGTTGATTCCCCTTCCCTAGAAATAAATGTACAAAACTGATTTATTGAAGGAGGAATTTCAGGTTGTGGATTGGATATCCATTTATCTCTGCTTTTAAGTTTTTTAAGTTGTGCTATGGCATATCCTGAATAAGAAAATCTTGCCTTCTTAGACAGAAAAAGATGTCTATTTTCTCTGAGTTTCCTATAGGCTTCAGAAGTAAACAATATGTTTTCTTCGTCCGTATAAAGATATTCAACAATAGACGGATTACAAGCCGCAGCAAGAGTCACGAATTTGTTCAATTCAAAAAATTCCGCATCATCACCGATTTCGTATCCCTGAATATGTTCTATGTGTTTAAATGCCCCAAGATGATATTCTTTTGGAGCAATAAACAATCCTCTTATATCTGTATCGCTATCGGGTCCGCTGATTCCATATGCTCTGGACCCTGATATACATTTGAATATAAGGTATTTATTCAAAAAATCTTTTTTCTGAGTATTGTCCATTTTACGCTATTCTTTCCTGTTTGAATTTTGGTTCATTCCAGACTTCAAGGTAATAATTTTTATTGTTGTAACAAACCAAGAAAGGGTCTGGAATCGAATGCCCAACAAATTCCACATAAAATCTTACACCCTTGAATTTTCTCTTTATATCCAATGCGGTTTGTAGGGCAAAATCCGGGACAATTCCAGTGTAGTCATGTAGCGGCTGGCGATGCCATTGATAATAATCAATATTATGACTACGAATCCCTTGATAAAGGGTAAACGCAGACATAGAAAATACTATTGCTGACAAAAAACATACAGGAACTGCGTACCAATTGAAACAAAGAGACATTATAATTGCAGCTAATGCGATAGCACACCCAACGCTCCCAAAGAACGAGGCTCGGTCAGGTATTTCACTACACCAGCGCACATACCAATTTGGATTAAGTGATTTAATAACAAATGCTTTGTATTTATCAACTGAATCCTGTGTAAACGGTCGAATGTCTTTCTCTATCAAAAATGCCTCGAATAAATTTTTGTCTTTATTTATATCTAGATGGCGTCCCAAATCATAGTCCAGAGTTTCTTCGACTTGTCTGATAAACTCGGTTTGAATATCGTCATTTTCTGTCATTGGTCTCTTTAGATTTTCTCGAACAAGACTCGTCATTTTTGGACTCCTGTAAAATTTTACAGACTATACAATGTTACACTATGTTTAGCAAATTAAATTTAATCTTACTCAGTTCTGTGTCTTTTCTTTTTTGTTCTGCCATTTTTTTTGCTCTAGACAAAAACTTTTGTTTTAACTTGTCCCAACTTGACAATATATATCTAGTTTGCTCAAAAGTTATGTATTTTTCACAATCGGCAAAAGACTTATCGTCAACTGGAAATTTTTTATAATTAATACCAAGGCTAACGAAATATTCATTTTGATAACTACTCTTGTAAACTGACAATTGAAAAGTCCTCACCCAAAAAAAACTACTGAATTCTATGTATATCAAATCACCCGTAGTGACGTATTCCCCAATAATTGGAATTATTTCTTCTTCACAAAACTTATGAAACTCTTCATTGAATTTTTGTATTCGATTCATTTTTTGCCTTCTCCTAAAATTTTCAAGACATTAAAATTTTCAAGTTTTTTATTAAGTTTTTTAACAGCCCACTTAGGAATTCTAATAAATAAATATCTTTGTGAGGATTTGAATACATTGCTGATAGTTATATTGTCTTCCACACCACGAAAACGCAAATCATTAAATTCCTTTTCGGTCAAGGCCACACTAACATAACATTTCCTCATATCACTGATTTCAATTCCGAATCTGTATGGAGTAGGAAAAACATTTCCTCTTAAAGAAGGTGGACAATGATCAATAACTCTTACCTCTCTGCCCAAAATAAAATCAATTATAAACATTCATTTGCTTTCTGGCTCTGAGGCACATTTTCAGCAACAACTTTCCAGTTTAAAAAAGATATCCTTTCAACAGAAATCAAAGAACAAAAATAT
>Ga0172379_10005358_pt1 | contig 18006 bp, 15 predicted proteins | sample GrowelOW334metaG_FD_119756 | JGI IMG/M metagenome (GOLD analysis project Ga0172379, IMG submission 119756) | Groundwater microbial communities from an aquifer near a municipal landfill in Southern Ontario, Canada - Groundwater well OW334 metaG | ecosystem: Environmental > Aquatic > Deep... | reverse complement strand
ACATAGCAAATGGGCAACTACAAAAAGACGCAAATTCGCGGTCGACGCCAAGCGCGGCGTGATTTTTACCAAGATGGCAAAAAATATCACGGTCGCGGCACGCGAAAAGGGCGGTGATCCGTCAGCGAATTTCACCCTGCGCATGGCGATCGACAAAGCGCGTTCGGTCAATATGCCGGCCGACAACATCGAACGGGCGATCAAGCGTGGTGCCGGCGGAGCAGACGGTGCGCAGATCGAAACCCTGGTCTACGAAGGTTTCGGACCGGCCAAGTCGCAATTCATCGTCCGCTGTCTTTCCGACAATAAGAACCGTACAGCCTCGGAGATCCGCCACCTTTTCTCGAAATTCGGCGGCTCGTTCGGTTCGGTCGCTTGGAATTTCTCCGATAAGGGAGTGATCCGCGTAACAAATGAAAGTCTCGCCGGGAAAAAAATCGATGATTTCGAGCTGGAATTGATCGACGCCGGAGCTGACGACATCATCAAAGAAGAGGAGGGCGTCACAATATACACAAAACCGGCCGATCTGGACAAAGTAAAAACTTTTCTCGACCAAAAAAATATCACGGCCGAAGAGGCACAGGTCGAATCGGTCGCCAAGGAAGAACAGAATCTATCGACTGACGACAGCGATAAGGTCCAAGCCTTCATCGATGCCCTGGACGAACATGAAGATGTCGATGAATACTATACGAACGTCAATTTATAATCGAATAACCGCCCGCGATGCTTGACCGGAATGTCACGCATTACGAGCCATAAGCCATAAGTGCGTAAACTCGCTTCATCAGTCATACTGGGTATCGACCCGGGGATTGCCGACACCGGCTTCGGTGTCATCAGGCAGGAAGCCGGCAGGCTGACCTGTCTCGCTTACGGCTCGATCAAGACCGCGGCCAAGACTCCTCTGCCGGATCGTCTCAATATCATCAACCTCGAACTCGGAAAAATAATTAGTAAATATTCGCCGGACTTGGTCGCGGCCGAAGAACTGTTTTTCTGCAAAAACGTCAAAACGGCGCTCGTCGTCGGACAGGCTCGCGGCGTAATCCTGCTCACGGCCCGGCAGAACAATCTTGAGGTGAAAGAATATACGCCGCTCGAGGTCAAACAAGCGGTCTCCTCTTACGGCAAAGCCGACAAAGGCCAGGTCCAAAGGATGGTCAAACTGCTCCTGAACTTGAAAGAAATCCCGAAACCGGATGATGCCGCTGACGCCCTGGCAATCGCGATCTGCGCGGCAAATTCTATTTAAAGGTATGTGGCAAACATTAACATCAAAAGAAATCTTCAATCACCCTCGTTTGACTTTGATTGAAGACGAAATAATTTTACCGAACGGGGAAAAAATAAACTACTTGAAATATAAAGATGACGGTAGCTGTGCCGTGACGATTATCGCCAAGGGAGATGACGGTAAAATTCTCATCCAGCGCGAATATTCTTACCCGCCAAACCAAAAACTATTTCAATTTCCCGGTGGCGGAGTGGCGGCATGCGAAGAACCGGAGACCGGAGCCCAAAGAGAGCTGATGGAAGAAATGGGATTCAGGGCAAACCGGCTCGAACTCCTAGGAAATTATCTGATAAACAACCGGCGTTCCGCTATGAAGATGTATGTATATTCAGCTATGGATCTGATAAAAAAATCGCTGGAGGCAGACCCCGAAGAAGAGATTGAAAGCTTTTGGTTTTCCGAGGAAGAAATTGCGAAGATGATAAAGAACGGAGATATAATAAATAATCATTCGCTGGCAGCCTGGTGTTTATATAAAAATCGATGAAAAAACTCAAGATAGTATCCGTCTCTTCCGAAGTCGCGCCGTTTTCCAAATCGGGCGGACTTGGCGATGTGGCACGCAGCCTGCCCAAAGCCCTGAAGCGGCTCGGTCACGAGGTGATTGCCATCACACCGCTCTATGACAAAGTTATAGACAAAAAAACCTATAAATTAGAGCTTATCTACTCCGATATAAGGGCATATCTCAATTCGGTGGATACGGTAACCGTCAATTACTGGCGCGGTTACCTCCTGCCCGGCCTGCCGGTTTATTTTATTGAAAATACCAAATATTTTTCCCAAAAAAAAACATTATACGGCTCCAGCCATGAAAACGCCAGATTTCTCATTTTCGATGTCGCCGCGCTGAAACTCCTGTCGCTTCTCAAATTCGAGGCTGACATAATCCACTGCCACGATTGGCACGCCGGTCTCATTCCGTTCTACCTAAAGACCGATTTCCGCTATTCCAAAAGTTTGAATAACACTAAAACTATCTTTACTATCCATAACCTGGCCTTCCAGTTCGGACGGAATTGGTGGGAGGTGCCGCCGGAGAAGAAGGACTTCGGCAAGAGGCGGCTGCCGCATCTTGATGATCCGAATATCGAATGCATAAATTTTGCCAAACGGGCGATATTGTCCGCGGACATCATCAACACGGTCAGCGAACAATACCGCGAAGAGATAATGACCAGTAATTTCGGGCAGGACTTAGAGCGAATCTTGCGCAATCGAGCCGACCGCCTGTTTGGTATCGTGAACGGTATCGATTATCGGGCTTATAATCCGGCGCTCGACCCTGGCCTCTATAAAAATTACGATTTTAATAAGACCCACCGCAAGATATCCAATAAGGAACACCTGCAAAAAAAATTCGGCTTGCCGGTCAATCAAGACGTGCCGCTTCTCTGCACCACCTCCCGCGTCACCTTCCAAAAAGGTTTCGAATTGATCCTTGCGGCGCTCGATAGCCTGATGCAGATGGATCTGCAATTCATAATAATCGGCTCCGGCGAGAAGAATTACATCTCAAATCTGCAAAAGATTGAAAAAAAATATCCGCGAAAACTCGTCGTCATCCCCTCCCATGAACAGAACCAAAAATACGAAACCCTGGTCTATGCCGGTGCCGACATGTTTCTCCTGCCGTCTCACCATGAACCCTGCGGCATCAACCAGCTGATCGCCATGCGCTACGGCTGCGTACCGATCGTCCGCAAAGTCGGCGGACTCCACGATACGGTTGAAAATTTCAGCCCGAAATCACATAAAGGCACAGGCTTCACCTTCGATGATTTCGACGCGGATTCATTCTCCGGAACGATAAACGCGGCGCTCGCTTGTTTCGCCGATAAAAAAATATGGAACGATATCATCGTCCGGGCGATGAAAAAATCGAGCAGCTGGGAGATCCCGGCCAAAAAATATTTGGAATTGTATCGTAAAGCCCTAATCACGTAACTTGAAACCTGGAACTTGGAACTATAGGCTGATAAAAAAGTGAAGCGAGCTAAATCGATCAGATCAAGTAAAATTTGTTAGAAAATACTATTTTTGGCATTTATTATAATTACATTATTTATCTTTCTTGATTTAAGTTAAAGTTATAAGTTCTAAGTTTTAAGACTATGCTCTGGCTAAACCTATTACATCTCTACCAGCCGGCGAACATCGAGCGGGATAAGTTGCTTGAAGCTACCGAAAAAAGCTACGAGCGGATCCTGCGCGCGCTGGAAGAACATCCGGGAGTAAAATTCACCCTGAACATCGCCGGCTGCCTGCTTGTCCGCTGGGATGAAGAGCTCGGCCGTCGCGACCTGATCGAAAGATTCAAGCGACTGCTCGATCAGGGCCGGATAGAACTCACCGGCTCGGCCGCCTATCATGCCCTGTTACCCCTGGTAAGCAAGAACGAGGCGAAAAAACAGATTACTGACCAGGAAAAAATTCTAAGAAAATATTTCGGCGCGCGCCTGAAGTTACAAGGCTTTTTTCTGCCGGAGCTCGCCTACTCTCGCGACATCGCCAAAACGATAAAAAACCTCGGTTACCGCTGGCTCATCCTGGATGAATTAAGCGCCGCCGCCAAGCCGCTGGCCGGGAAAAGATACTCGGATAGTGTGAGCGGACTTGATATAATTTTCCGAAACAGAAAGATCTCCGAAAGTTTCGTGCCGGAAACGATCCTCCCTTTGACGGAAAGCTCACGTACCGTCGTAACCTGCTCTGACGCCGAACTCTATGGACTGCGGCATCTCGATCAACCGGCCAGCTTTGAGCGCGTTTTGAAGCGCCGCGGCCTTGTTACGCAGACCATTTCTTCCTACATCGATGCGACGGAGTCAGCGGGAAAGATCAAGCTGCACGAGAGCTCCTGGCAGACGAGCGCCGCAGAATTAAGGAAGCATATGCCGTTCGCCCTGTGGTATAATAAGAACAACGCGCTCCATGATAAATTATGGCGACTGGCCGGCCTCGCGCAAAAACTTTATTGGCAAAACCTTAACGACAAGAACCGCTGGTGGTCGCGCTGGCATCTGGTCAGAGGGCTTGCCAGCTGCACCTTCTGGTGGGCATCCCATCATGACTTTCGCCAAGTGTTCGGACCATTGGCCTGGAATCCGGACGAGATAGAAAGGGGGGCGGACGAACTGATCCGTTCGATCAGATCGCTTGAGGCTTCGACCGGCCTCAAGACCAAAAAACAGGCGGAGGAGCTCGCCGCCACGATCAAACGCGATATCTGGCTCAAGCATTGGCAAATAAAAAATAGAGCTGGCCTATGACCGAAAATACCAACAAGATACTCAGGCTGTTAGACGCGGAATTCGTGCGGCAGTTTTTCGATGAAAATATCCTGCCAAAATATCCGAAATTCCGCGCCATCAGCCGCATCGAGATCGAGGCGATAAAAAAATTGGTCTGGCACACGACCTATCACGTCGTCATCAGATTCGATACGACTTTCACGACCAAGAACGGCATAGAGAAAACCCTGCCGGTCTTCTGCTCGGCTCACAGCTCCGAACCGCGCAAAAATGTTTACGACGCGCTGGCCTATCTCTGGTCGCACGGCTTCGGCAGCGGCAATCTTACCATCCCGCGTCCGCTCTTCTACTCGGATCATTTCAACGGTACTTTCTACCGGGGCGTGAACGGCCATAACCTGTACCATTATATAATTGAAAAGAAATACGACGAAATCGAAACCATACTGCCGCGAGCGGCGTCTTGGCTGGCCAAACTGCATCGCTTACCGACAGCCGGCGTAAAAAACTTTAATCAGGAGAACAGCCGGATCAGCTCGGTCTTTCCCGGCGTCGCCTTCATCCTGAACGACATAAAGCTGAAATATCCCGCGCTGTTCGAGACCTACCAGAAGATCTACGAGGAATTGATCGGGCGGGAAAAAAGATTTTTTGATGCGTCGCAAGAACGCTGGCTCATCCATGGCGACGCCCATCCGGAAAATATCATCAAGGTCAGCGAGAAAAAATTGGCGGTCATCGATTTCACCGACATCTCCCTGGCCGATTTCGCCCGCGATATCGGCTCCTTTTTGCAGCAGCTGGAATACATGAGCAACAAAAAGATATGCGACCAGGCGTATGCCGACAAGATAAAAAAGATCTTTCTCGACAAATACGTCAAATCGGCAAAAATCAAGCTGACCGATGACATCCTCGATCGGATACACACTTACTACAATTGGACGACCATCCGGACCGCCAGCTTCTTCCTGACCAAACACAATCCTCAACCGGATCGGGCGGAGCCTTTGATCGCTTCCGTCAGATCTAATTTAAAAATCTAATCTACCGGTATTATGTTGATCGATCTCCAAGTGCATTCCGATTATTCCGACGGCTACCTGACGCCGACGGAAGTGGCAAAATTTCTCCGCGACCAAGGCGTCAAGATCGCCTCGCTCACCGATCATAACACGGTCGGCGGCCTGGATGAATTCGCCGGCGCCTGCAATAAATACGGCATCAAGCCGGTCACCGGACTCGAGCTCTACTCCACCCTGAAAAATAAGCGTCTGAGCATACTTTGGTATAACTTCGACCACACGAACGCCGAGTTGCATAAGATGCTGCGAGACAGCCAGAACCGACGGCGCAATCAGACGAGAAAGATACTCGCGCGGATGGAAGCACAAGGCTTCAGGCTTGATATAGACAGACTGCTTGATAAATATAATCATTACATCTCGCTCAACCACCTGATCGATGATATCAAGGCTACGCCGGTGAACTATCGGAAGATAAGATCGGAGCTCGGACTCAAACATCCGCGGGAAGAGGATATAATCCGCCACTATTTTCATCGCCGCCGCGGCTCCCTGTCCAGCGTCTATAAGCTGGATAACAGCAACATCGGCTTCGAGCGGATAATCGCTCTGAGAAAAAAGATCGGCGGCCAGCTGATCTTCAATCATCCGGCCAAATACGGCCAGCTGAATCTCGAGCTGATTACGGCCATGAAAAAGCTGGGGCTCGATGGCATCGAAGTGCTCTCACCGCACCATTCGATCGGCGACGTCCTTTACGCCCAGCACCTGGTCCAGGAACTGGACCTCATCTCTTCCGGCGGCTCGGACTTCCATCGGATGGAGCTCGCCCGGGTCGCACTCAAATATTCCTGGCAATATTTCAAGATCGATTCGTCTCATCTTAAAGGCGTCGAAAAAATCATCAATTGATTTAAAAACCTATGCATCACCTGATCTTCGAGGGTGCTGAACTATCGGGCAAGAGCTGGCTCATGTCTCAGATTTATGATCGCCTTGAAGCGAAATATAACGGCTCTAAAAATGTTCTGGACGGCTGCCACTGGTTCAATTGCGACGTCGGCGTTTACGGCACCGAGCTTGGAGGAAAAATCATCAACCGCTATCTCGGGATATTTGAAGATCTTAAAGAAAAGAATCTGCTGGTTGAAAAATTTCACCTGGCCGATATAATCAACAACCGTCTGCATCGCGGCGTAGAGCTGAATTATGCCGCGGAAGAAAAAAAACTGCTCGATCTCGGCTTTAAGATCGTCTTCTGCCGCTTCGGAGAAGACGAAACGATCCTGGCCGCGCGCATCGCCGATCGCTTGAAGCTCTATCCTCACTATGAGAGAATTTTGCAAGCACCTGCCTGGTATATCGGTCAGCAACAAGAATATGTAGAAGAGATCAAAAAGACGGCTCTGCCGACGCTGACGATCGAAACGGATCATCTGCCGGACGAAAAATATGTCAGGCAGATCCTCGACTGGATAGGAGAATAGAAATCATGAACAAAAAAAAATTAAAAATATTGATGCTCGCCGCCGAGTGCGCGCCGATCGCCAAAGTCGGCGGTCTGGGCGACGTAGTCGGCGCCCTGCCGAAAGAACTGGAAAAGATCGGACTGGACGTGCGGATAATCTTGCCGTTCTACGGTCTGATCGATCGTAAAAAATATCCGGCTCGCCTGATCAAAAAAAATCTGGCGATTTCAGAACGAGAACGGATAAATCTCTACGAGACAAAGCTGCCCGGAAGTTCTGTCTCCGTCTATCTCCTCGAACATCGGCTGTTCGCCGGTAAATACATATACAGACATAATCCGGCTGCCGGCAGGAGCAAAAATCTTCAGGACGGTAAAAAATTCTCCTTCTACTGCCGCGCGTCACTTGTTACGGCCAAATATCTCGACTTCCGGCCGGACGTGATCCATATACACGATTGGCACGCGGCGCCGACGCTCGGCTATCTTAAAAGTGACTATCGTCATGACCCGTTCTATTTGAAAACAAAAACCTTATACACGATTCACAACCTGGCCAACCAGGGCAAGGTTGGACCGAAAATAATCGGCGTCTCAAAGCTTAACCCTGAACTGCCGGTAATCAAAGTCGATCTCAAAGATGGCGATATCAACTTTATGGTTCAAGGCATTTTGGGTGCTGACCTCATAAACACAGTCTCACCGACCTACGCGAATGAAATCCTCTCACACTACCAAGGGGCTGGGCTGGAAAGAATACTCAAAAGAAAAAGACGTAAACTTTCAGGCATAATCAATGGCATCGATACAGTTGTCTTTAATCCAGAAAAAGACCGATATATTAGCCAAGGATATTCTGGAAATAAATTATTTAAGAAAAAACTGAATAAGCTAATGTTACAGAAGGAACTTAAATTAGAGGTTGATCCCGATATACCGCTTGTCGGCCTTATCTCAAGGCTAGTCTGGCAGAAAGGTCTTGATCTGGTAAATGATAAATTGATGTCACTGCCATGCCAATTCGTCTTCCTTGGCACCGGATCGAAGGAGATTGAAAATAGACTGCTTAAGTTAGCCAAAAAGCATCGTAAATCTTTTTCCGTAATAATTGGTTTTGACCCGATATTAGCCCAAAAAATTTATGCGGGCTCTGACCTGTTCCTGATGCCCTCTCGCTTCGAACCTTGCGGCCTTGGCCAGCTGATCGCAATGCGTTACGGAACTATTCCCTTGGTCAGAAAAACCGGCGGACTGGCCGATACGGTAAATAGTCGGCTAGGATTCTCCTTCAAAAAGTACGATACGGCTGAATTATACGCTACATTTAAAAAAGCGCTGAACATATATAATACCAAACCAAAAAAATGGCTAAAAATGCAAAAGTCAGGCATGAAAAAAGATTTCTCCTGGAAAGTTCCGGCGCGCGAATATTTCAAAATTTATAAAAAATTGGCTAATATTAAAATCAAATAGCTCAAAATCATTGACAAAATGGCTATTTTTTGCTAAACTGATAATAGGGATAAAAATATTCCCAAAAACCAAAACAAAAATCCAAATGTTACTCTCAAGCTCGCAGACCAGATACCTTGATTTCGATCTCGGTAATCTTGGCTGGAAATACTATAATTCGATCAGAAAGAAGGCAACGGAGCAGGAGTTCAGCTGGTCTGGACTCATCATAAGCTTGTCCGTTGCTTTTTTTATTGTCGTCGGCTCCGCACAGATCCTGAGCTTGGCTTACTATTCGATGACCGAAGATAAAGCGTCATCGGCAACCGGTATCCAGATTGATCGGTCCGAGACCATCAGAAGCGTAAATTATGTCGACTGGAAATCCAATTCAAGATATATCTACCCGAAAAACCAGATAAGAATGATATAAAAGAAAAGGAGTCCAAAAAAATCAGCCAAAATAACAAGGGCTGAAAACGCTCTTTGAAAGAGAAAAAGGAAGGAAAAATTCGACAAATCGAGCTGTGTTAATTTAACAGCAAAAAAAAGACTGGCAGATTAGCACGGCTCCCTTTCTTGCTTCGCCACTTCGGTGGTAAAGCAAGCATGGGGACAAAAAAAACATAAAAACCCTCTCTCCAGGGGGTTTTTATGTTTGGTGCATAATTTGTCCGAAATCAATCAATCTGTTGATGTATTTTTTCTTTTAAAAAATATAAAAAAGTTGTATAATTACTAACGCAAGGCAGGTCAGCTCGCAAGAATCAAAAAGGCGAACACCTGCTATTCTTAAGTTTTGACATTTGCATTATTACTTTTTCCGCCAAAGGCGGATCCGCCTTTGGCGGAAACTTTTTCTTTATATGTATCTGGAAAAATTAGAAATACAAGGCTTCAAGTCCTTCGCCAACAAGAACCAGCTGGTTTTTCCCGGAATGCTGACCGCGGAAAGACGCGGCATCACTGCGGTCGTCGGGCCGAACGGTTCAGGCAAGTCGAATATCGCCGATTCGATCCGCTGGGTGCTCGGCGAACAGAGCATGAAGATGCTCCGCGGCAAGAAATCGGAAGACGTGATATTTTCCGGCTCAGTCAAGCTGGGCAAGCTTGGCATGGCGGAGGTTTCATTGCATCTTAATAATGAAGACCGGAAGGCGCCGATCGATTACTCCCAGTTCGTACTGACGCGGCGCCTCTATCGGGACGGCGTGAGCGAATATCTCATCAACGGTAGCCGTGTCCGGCTTTCCGACGTGCAGATCCTTCTGGCCAAAGCCAAGTTCGGCCAAAAGACATACAGCGTTATCGGCCAAGGTATAGTCGAAGGCTTCCTGAATACCAGCCTGGCTGAACGCAAGGAATTTTTCGACGAGGCGACCGGCATCAAGCAGTATCAGCTGAAACGAGACGACTCTTTGAACAAACTAAAAAATACTTATGACAATCTGAGCCAGGCACAGATGATCGTTCTGGAGATCGAGCCGCGCCTCCGCAGCCTGACGCGCCAGGTGAATAAATTGCAGCGTCGGGAGGAGATAGAATCAAGCCTCAGGGAATTGCAGCTCTCCTACTATCGCCAAGCCTGGCATGAGATCAACGACAAATTCAGCGAATTGAACGGCGAAATCTTGGAGATCGAAAAAGTGAGGCTCGACCGAGACAAAAAATTATCCGCCAACCTGCAAAAACTCAATCAGCTGGAAAAGCTGAAAGGTCCGAACGGAAACTTCAGCGATTACCAGGTAGAGTTGTCGCGTCTGCAGAATCAGAAAGAGTCGATCAACAAACAGCTGGCCAAGATCGAGGCAGCGCTCGAGATCAAGCTCGAAGCCAGCGGCAATTTCGACCTGTCCTGGCTGAACAATAAAAAAAGGGAGCTGGCCAACGAGACGAAACTGTTGGACGACCAGATCAGCGCGCTTGCGGCATCGATCGAGGAAATCACGAAAAACGAACGGGTGCTCAGAACGGAACGTGAACGCCTAGCGGCTGAGATCAAGGCGTTAAATGAAAATTTTATAAAAAAAAATTCCGGATCCGGAAACGACCATATAAAAAAAATTGATCGCGATCTAAAGGTACTATTTTCAAAACTGGAAAGCGCTGAGCAGGAAGAAGACCCGGAAAAGGTCAGAAGCATCCTCAAGGAGATAAAAGAAGATCTGAAGAAAATATTGGAATTATCGGCCGAAACCGGCGTTGAAACTTTCGATTTCCAGGGCCAGTCGAAATTGCTCGACCTGGCTGAACAACAGGAAAAGATAATTATCGAACTCAACCGGAAGACTGCCGATCTTTCGATCCGGACCGAAAAGCTGAAAATGATCGAAGAAATGCGCCGGCGCCTGTCCAACGAACTTTTGGGAGTAGAAAATAAATTGGCCGCTAGCGAAAAAAAAGGATTGACCGCAGACAACGAGGAGGCGCAGGCTGAGTTGATGAACCAAGCTGACGAAATAGAAAAACAGATTGCAGCACTTAAAAATTCGATAGCCGCCGCCACGCAGAAAGAGGCCGAGGAAAGAGCCATGCTTTTCGATCTGCAGAAAAATATTCAGAATTTCCAGCAGGAACTGAACGACCTCAACCAAAAACTGAACGATCTCAAGATAAGCTCCACCCGTTACGAGACGCGCCTGGAGGATCTGGACGCGGAAATCAGGAAAGAGCTCGGCGGGCTCAAGGAAGTCCAGGAAACGCGGGTCTCGGAAGCGGTCGAGCTCGGCAGTCTCTCGGAAAAGATCCAAGCCTTGAAACGGCAGCTGGATCAGATCGGCGGTATCGACGCGGAGGTAGAAAAAGAATATCAGGAAACCAAAGAAAGATACGACTTTCTTTCCAGCCAGACCAGCGATCTAGAAAATACCATCCTTTCACTTGAAAAGATAATCGAGGAGCTGGATCTGATCATCAAAGAACGGTTCGATAAAGAATTTAAAGAGATATCCGCGAAATTCGAAGAATATTTCAAGATCCTCTTCAACGGCGGAGTGGCGAAAATAATCAAAGTTATGGAAAGTGATCTGGAAGAAGAGGAGGAAGACAGTGCGACGCCCAAAGGCGAGGCGGAGGGAGAAAAAACCGAGAAGGCCGATCCGCAGACGGCCAGTACGCTCAAAAAGATAAAATTTCTGCAGAAACATAATGCTACCGGCCTGGCCGGCATCGAAATCCAGGCGACACCGCCCGGCAAAAAGATAAAGACGGTCGCCATGCTGTCCGGCGGCGAACGGGCATTGACCGCGATCGCCTTGATCTGCGCAATCATCAACGTCAATCCCTCGCCCTTCGTCGTTCTGGATGAAGTCGACGCCGCCCTGGATGAATCGAATTCAGAACGGCTGGCTAAGATTCTTGATGACCTTTCGCACAAGACCCAATTCATCGTCATTACTCATAACCGGGCCAGCATGAGGCGGGCCAACGTACTCTATGGAATCACCATGGGCGATGACGGCGTCTCGAAATTACTGTCGATAAAATTAGAAGAAGGGGAAACGGTGATTAATAAATAAAATTCCCATTAAATAGGTAACAAGTGATTAGTTGCTTGGTTAATTAGTAAATAGGGCAAATTGACGGCCTAATTAACTAAGCCCTAATTAACTAATCAACTAACTCATGTCTTCAAAAATATTATCGGCCGCTTGCGTCGGTCTTGATGCGAACCTGGTCGAGGTTGAAGCCGACACCGGCGGCGGGCAACTCGGCAGTTTCGCCGTAGTCGGTCTGCCGGATCTGGCCGTACAGGAATCGCGCGAGCGCGTCCGAAGTGCGATAAAGAATTCCGGTTTCGACTTCCCAAAATTGAAAGTCACGGTCAACCTGGCGCCGGCTGATTTGAAAAAGATCGGCCCGATCTATGATCTACCGATCGCCGTAAGCATACTTAAAGCGGCAAATAAGATAGCTTTGAGCGACCAGGCTGCGACGCAGTCTCTTTTTTTAGGTGAACTGGCTTTGAACGGCGATCTGCGTCCGGTCAACGGCGTCCTGCCGATCGCCCTCGTCGCGGATAGATGGAACGTCAAGACCGTTTATCTGCCGGCAGATAACGCACCGGAGGCGAACTTGAATAAAAAAATCGAAGTCATCCCCGTCAAAAATCTCAAAGATCTGATAGCTCATATGGAAAAAGACGCCGAGATTCCGGCTTTCACGGCGCCTGACATCGAATTCACCAATCAGGAGACTGATTACGATATGGCGCAGATAAACGGCCAGGAGCAGGTGAAACGGGCGATGGAGATCGCGGCCGCCGGTGCGCACAATATGCTGATGGTCGGCCCGCCCGGCTCGGGCAAGACCATGCTGGCCAAAGCCATGCCCTCGATCCTACCGGACCTTATACTTGAAGAGGCGCTCGAATTGACGAAAATCTACAGCGTCGCCGGAAAATTATCCGGTAATTCAGCTCTCATCAACAGCCGTCCGTTCCGCTCGCCCCACCATACTACCTCAGGTGTCGCGTTGGTCGGCGGCGGAACCTGGCCGAAGCCCGGTGAAATATCACTCGCGCATCGCGGCGTCCTGTTCCTGGATGAATTTGCCGAATTCAGCCGGGCAACTCTGGAAAATCTCCGTCAACCGCTGGAAGATGGTATCATCCAGGTGAGTCGGGCAGCCGGCTCACTGACTTTTCCGGCCAAATTCATCCTGGTCGCGGCGATGAATCCTTGTCCCTGCGGCTATCTTAATGACCGGGAAAAAAATTGCCTTTGCGGCTCAGGCCAGATCTTGAGTTACAAGAAAAAAATTTCCGGACCGATACTCGACCGCATCGACCTGCATATCGATGTACCGAAAGTAAAATTTGAAAAACTGATCGCCTCTGTCCATCTGGAAGATTCCGCTAGCATCAAACGCCGGGTCGAGGCGGCCCGAAAAAAACAACTGGAAAGATTCAAGAGCGAAAACTGCCTGACCAACTCGGAGATGTCGAGTGAGATGGTAAAAAAATATTGCCGAATCGACGAACAATCTGCCAACCTCCTGCGGACCGCGGTCAACCAGCTCCAACTTTCCGCCCGCGCCTATTTTCGCGTCCTTAAGCTTGCCAGGACCATTGCTGACCTGGAATCATCCGATCGCATAACAGGACAGCATCTGGCCGAAGCGCTCCAATATCGGCCGAAAATTGAATAGCGCCGTCTTTTTTGCTATAATATGGAAGCGTTTATTCATAATAAAACGATTTTTGGAACGATGTTATCGTAAGATAAAATATGAAAAAAACAGCCATCTTGGCTTTACTGATAATCAATCTGTTCGTCCTGTCCGGCTGTTCCACCAGCTGGGGTGTCAAACCGACCACGGCGCCGAAAACGGTCACTTTGAAATATTGGCGCGCCTGGGATGATACCGACGCGTTCGGAGATATAATCAAAAAATACAACCAGATACACCCCAACATCAAGATTGAATACCGTAAATTCCGTTATGAAGAATACGAGCAGCAGCTCCTGGAGGCTTTTGCCGAAGACCGCGGGCCGGATATATTTTCGGTCCATAATACCTGGGTGAAAAAATATCAGACAAAAATTTTGCCGATGCCGGATTCTGTCAGCATGACTTATTACGTAGAGCAGGGAACGATCAAGAAGGAGATCGTCCCGGAGAAGCGGACGGAAAAAACCTTGAGCGTCAAAACGCTCCAGAATAATTTCATCGACCAGGTTTATCGCGACGCGGTAATCAATGTGAAGGATGCAAAAACCGGCAAGAATAAGGAGTGGGTCTTCGGCTTGCCGCTTTATGTCGATACTTTGGCTATGTATTACAACAAGGATCTTTTCAACAACGCGGGTATCGCCGAAATCTCGACCAGCTGGAACAAAAAATTTCTGCAAGACGTAAAAAAATTGACCAAGCAGGATTCCAAAGGACAGATCATCCAGTCCGGTGTCGCCTTAGGCGGCTTTGCGAACATCGATCGGGCAACTGACATCCTGTCGGTCCTTATGATGCAGAACGGGACAATGATGATGGATGGCAGAAATGTTGCCTTCAACGTTACTCCGCCGGGCGAAGATACTAAAAATTATAACCCGGGTTTGGAGGCTTTACGGTTCTACACCGACTTCGCTAATCCTTCCAAGGAGGTCTATTGCTGGAACAAAAACCTAAACAATTCGCTGAAGATGTTCGAAGAGAACCAGCTGGCCATCATGTTCGGCTATTCGTATGATCTGCCGATAATCAGGGCGGAGCAGCCTAAACTTAATTTTGCCGTCACCAAACTGCCACAGATCGAAAACAGCTCAGTACCGGTAAATTTTGCCAATTACTGGCTGGAGACAGTAGCTAAAAAGACAAAATACTCGAATGAGGCCTGGGACTTCGTCCAATTCGCCACTAAAGCGGAGCAGGCCGAAATATATCTGAGCAAGACGAAAAAACCGACTGCTCTGAAATCTCTGATCGAAAAGCAATCGGAGGATCCGGATATCGGCGTCTTCGCTCAGCAGCTGCTGACCGCTAAGAGCTGGTATCAGGGCGACGGCGCCATCGAGGCGGAAAAAATAATGGGTGAGATGATCGATGCGGTAGTCGCTGGGCTAGCCGAACCGGAGGAATTGATAACCATCGCCGCCAAAAAAGTCTCACAAACAGTGGAAAAAAATTATTGATATATTTATGGCAAAGATCAAATTTCTATTTTCTATTTTATTCGCAGCCTCGATCATTTTTTTTAATACATCCGCTGCAAATGCCGGCTGTGAATGCACCTGTTATTCAGATCCTACCATGACGAAAGTTTCGATAGGGCCTACTTATGCTGGAAATGCAGATTTGTGCGCTACTTCCATCTGCGCCGGCCAGGCAAGCAACCGATGCGTTGATATCACCGCGGCAGAAAAAAGCGGCATAATACCGGACGGCGGCAAGCTCAAATACGGCAGTTACGGCCTTAATGATTTTGTCCAAGTGGCAATCAATATTTCCACTGTAATTTTAGGCTTGACCGGTTCGCTCGCCCTGCTCGCCTTTGTCTATGGCGGCTTTACTTTTATGCTATCTAGCGGTTCGAGCGAACAGGTGAATAAGGGTAAACAGATCCTGATCGGCGCGGTCATCGGTCTGGTGATCGTTTTCACGAGTTATATGATCATCGGTTTCATCTTGCAGACGAGCGGCTTTATCGCTCCAAACACTACGGCCTGGGCAAACACCAGTTTTATATCATCCTGGATGAACGGCAAATAATTCCTGCTTTGAATATTTTCCCAAAATTACCGATGTTGTCTTTCAAAAAAAATATTATCCTGACCGAAAGTGATTCTTTGGCCGAACAGCTCATCAACGCGCGTCTGGCGCGAAAACTGGAACTCCGAAAAGTCGCGCAAGAATTGAACATCAATCTCAAATATCTGGAGGCTCTCGAGTCTGGCAGGTTTGATGAATTGCCGGCCGGAGTTTATGGAAAAAACTTTTTGCGAGAATACGCGCAATTTTTAAATCTCGACGCTCCGAGTCTCCTAAGGCTTTTTGAAGCGGAAATCATCGGTAATAAAAAACGATCCGAGCAAGAATTGTTCTCCAAGCAGATCGTAAAATCCCGATATTTTCTGACCTTGCCAAAAGTCATCAAAAGTCTCGCGCTGGTTCTGGTCGTCATAATCTGCCTCGCTTACTTGAGCATCCGTCTGAACAAAATTGTCGCTCCGCCCAGTCTCTTCATCTCGACCCCGGCCGATAATCTGATAACTGATAAATTTTCAGTCATGGTAAGCGGTTCAAGCGAACCGGAAACTCAAATAATGATAAACAACGAAACGATACTGAGCGATAAAGCCGGCAAATTTTCAAAGCAGGTGAACCTCAAGACCGGCATCAATATAATCACTATCACCGCGCAGAAGAAATATGGCGGAAAAAATACGGTCGTTCGACAGATTCTGGTCGAGATTTGAAACATCCGATCTGATTGCAAAATGACAAAAAACTGCTATGATGATAAAAGAGGAAAACCTCTTTTTTATTTAATAAATAAGTTGGCATATGACTGAAGAAAAAAATGAATCCAAAGCAAGCGCAGGCGACGCGGCCGAAAAATCAAAAATGGCACAGGCGGCGATGGAGCAGATAAAGACCAAATTCGGCGATGGCTCAATTATGAAATTTGGCGAGGCCAAGGCCTCTCAAGTTGACGCGATTCCGACGGGCTGTCTGTCGCTTGACCTGGCGCTCGGTGTGAACGGGGTGCCGCGCGGCCGGATCATCGAAATTTTCGGACCGGAAGCGAGCGGTAAGACTACTCTCGCCCAACATATAATCGCTGAAGCTCAAAAAATGGGCGGCATCTGCGCCTTCGTGGACGCGGAACATGCCCTGGACCCGGATTACGCGGTCAAGATCGGCGTCAATGTCAAGGACCTGATTATTTCCCAGCCTGACACCGGCGAACAGGCGCTAGAAATCGTCGAAACCCTGGTCCGCTCGAACGCGATCGATGTCGTAGTTGTCGATTCGGTCGCCGCTCTCGTCCCGCAAAAGGAGATCGAAGGTGATATGGGAGACCAGCATATGGGTCTGCAAGCCCGCCTCATGAGCCAGGCTCTGCGCAAGCTGACCGGAGTGATATCCAAATCGAAAACCTTGGTAATTTTTATCAATCAGATCAGGATGAAAATCGGCGTCTTCTTCGGCAATCCGGAAACGACGACCGGCGGCAACGCGCTTAAATTTTACTGCTCAGTCAGGATCGAGGTCCGTCGGGCGGCCCAGATCAAACAAGGGGAAAAAATCATCGGTAACCGGGTCAAAGTCAAAGTTGTCAAAAATAAGGTTGCCGCCCCCTTCCGAACCTGCGAATTCGACATCATGTACAACGAAGGCATTTCAATTTCTGGCGACTTATTGGATACAGGCGTCGAATACGGCGTAATTAAGAAGTCGGGCAATGCCTACGGATTTGAAGATATAAAATTCGGCGTCGGACGGGAAAACGCCAAAAGATTCCTACGCGAGGACAAGAAACTGATGGCTCAGATCAGAAAAAAAATCATGAGTGAGGCCAAGGCCAAAGAGACTGAATAATTTCACATAAAAAAATAGCCCCGCTCCGCCGGTTGGCGGATTGCGGGGCTGTTTTTTATCTTGAAATTATATTATCAAGCGCGTTCGACATATTCTTCAGTATCGGTATTTATCCTGATCACATCGCCCGTGTTGATGAACATCGGTACGTTCACCTCGGCGCCAGTTTCGAGTTCAACGGTTTTAGTCACATTGCCGGCAGAGTTGCCCTTGACGCCGGGCGGCGCGCTCGTCACTTTCAGTTCTATCTTTATCGGTAATTCAAGAGCGACCGGCGTATTTTGGAAATACATAATATCGACATCGACGCCGTCTTTCAGAAACTTCTGTTTGCCGCCGAGGACATCCAGCGTCAGATCGAACTGTTCGAAAGATTCATTGTCCATGAAATGAGCCGCCTTATCGTCTTTGTACATGAAATTCGCTTTTTTCTTTTCCACGCTCGCTTCTTGCGCCCGCTCGTTT
>Ga0172379_10005357_pt1 | contig 18006 bp, 20 predicted proteins | sample GrowelOW334metaG_FD_119756 | JGI IMG/M metagenome (GOLD analysis project Ga0172379, IMG submission 119756) | Groundwater microbial communities from an aquifer near a municipal landfill in Southern Ontario, Canada - Groundwater well OW334 metaG | ecosystem: Environmental > Aquatic > Deep... | reverse complement strand
TTTTTAAAGCCTCTAGAGCTCGATAAAGCGTAACACGGACATTGCCACTGGTTTTGTCTAGGATGTCGGCAATTTCCTTAATAGACAATTCGTTGATATATTTTAAAACTAAGATGTTGCGATATTCACTTTTTAGCTCCTTGAGCTTGGAAGTGATAAATTCCAGTTCCAGGGCGCGATCCATATCGGAGGCGACGCTGGAAAAATCCACGACGGTTTCTTCGGCTTCCTCTAAGCTAGAATATGGCTTAGATTGGCGATAATAATCAATCGTAAGGTTTCTGGCAATCTTATAAAGAAAACTTTTTAAACTCTTATAGTCATCTGAACTCTTGAGTTTGCCCTCTTGGACATAACCCCAGCACTTTAAAAAGGTGGCGGAAGTTAGGTCTTGGGCCTCTTCTTTATTACCTATTTTAAAGAAAATAAAGCGGAAAATCTGGTCGGTATACAAATCATAAGCCGCCAAAAAGGCTTCTTTATCTTGATATTTCTTTAATCTTAGGAAAAGATTCTTTTCATTTTTAAGATGAGTACTTTCAGACATTCTGTTCTCGTTTAATAATACGATGAAACACTGTTTTTGTTACACTAGATGACTATTAATCCGAAACTACGAAATTAATCCGAAACTACGAAAGCTACGAAAACAGTAAATATAAAGTGTTTGTAGTTTTTGTAGTTTCGGTCCGCCAGCTGGCGGATTTGTGGCTTTCGGATTAAATCCGTTATTTTGGCTAATATAAAGCAAATTTTGTATAAATATCTCTTCTACCGGGCATTAACAGTAAACAAAGCAAAAAAGACTCCACTAAAGCCCTTAAACACCTAAAATTTACCATAAATAGAATAAATAGTCAAAACCACTCATCACATATCACACAGCAATGTGTTTCTTGATTTCAAGGACTTCTAGTGGTAGGGTTTAAGTAAATCCTCGGTCCCCTATGCCAATTCCCGCCATTTTCCACAACCAGGAGGAGGAAAGACAGTCAGCCTTGCCAGCGGACAATTTGGCTATGGTCACGCCAAGCGAAGTTATACCTAATGGAATAATTGATATACCGGAGGTTAAAAATCCTCTGTGGGTGTCAGTCTCTGAGGCGGCCAAATTAGGCGGAGTTCAAACCAAAACCATTAGGCGCGCCATTTCCGACAAGAAAATTATTTTCAAGGTCAAAGATAATCGTTATCTCATAGAAATAGGCTCGGTCTTCAAATGGCTATTGTCCTCACCTAAGTCTAGGAAGAAGTTTTTAGAGACAGGGGTGATACAATATTTTCAAAAATAGTCTTTATTTCTCCTCCCCCTTTGCAAGGGGGAGGTCGGGAGGGGGTCTGTCTACTTGATAACCTCTTTTATGGCACGTTCTTCCCTACTATCCGACCCCACCCTAACCCTCCCCTTAGTAAGGGGAGGGAACCAATACAAAATAAAAAAGGTCCCCTTATGGAGGACCTTTTTTTGTAAAAACAATCTCTAATTATAGAACAGCTTCTTTGGCTACCTTAGCTAAACGGAATTTAACTACGGTTTTGGCTGGGATCTTGATTTGTTCACCAGTGGCTGGGTTGCGTCCCATTCTAGCTTTGCGAGCTACTTTTACCATTTTACCAATACCTGGTAAAACGAATTCTCCGCTCTTCTTAACTTCTTTGTAACCTAGAGTAGCTAGGACAGTTAAAAAGTTGTTCACATCTTTTTTGGACATGCCGGTCTCAGTGGACAGGACTTCCAAGATTTGGGACTTGGTCAATTTTGCCATAATTTTATTTCACTTTCAGGAAAGCTTTTAGCTATCCGATAAGCGAATGATTAATTTTTTAATAATCTTAAGTGTATTATATACCTATCATTTAAAAAGCTCAATGTTTACAAGGGTTTTGGTTGTAAGTTAAGTAGCAAAGAATAAACGAAAAAGCAAGGGTTTTTAAAATTATCTAATTTTTGGCTAAGAATACGAAGAAAATCCCAAATCCCAAATCCCAATTTCCAAACAAATCCCAAATCCCAATTTTAAAATTTCCGCCAGAGGCGGATCAGCCTTTGGCTGAAATTGAAAATTGTAAATTGAAAATTGAAAATTACTCAAGTTCTCCACAGCCCCTAACTAGATTTTCTTAAATCTCACCACAAACCTCGGCTCATATTTATTATCATATTCATCCTTCACTTCCACCTTTTCACCTTTAACCAAATCATTAAAGGCTAAATCGGATAAAATTTCTTGACTGGACTCAATGTCTTGTTTAATACTGTCCAGCTTGGTGAAGTCGGCGCGCATGTCATCTTGAAAACCTTGTTCCATTTTTTTCTTCTTTTCTTTCAAAACTTTTAATTCGTCAATTAATTCTTGATAAGGATAAGAGTTGGACAAAACATTGCGGTAAGCCTCTTTAATGACTTTCTGCTCTTTTTGTAATTCTTTAATGGCGACAAACACCTCCTGTAAATTTTTCATGTATTTAATAATTAAAATAATAAACCAGTTGCTCCCTCCCCTTTGCAAGGGGAGGGTTGGGGTGGGGTCGGTGTGGAGAAATTAAGATAATTTTTTTTACAAAGATTCCGCAGTAAACCCTAGACCTCACCCTGTCCCTCTCCTTAGTAAGGAGAGGGGACGAATTTTGATGTTTTACTAAAAGCTAACAGCTAATCGCTAAAAGCTGATTTAATCTTTGGACTGAAAATAATCGCAATGACCCTCGGGGGAGATTTCTCCATCAGCCTCTAAAATTTCTTCAAAACTCTTGTCTGAATAGTCGGCGCAAATAATTTTGCCATTCTTTTTCAAAAAACTACCACAATGTTTGCACTGAGTAGCTTCGGTTCCCCAATTATCCACATAATTGGAATCCATATCCAATTCTGAATTTGACATAAAAAATATATAATAATCTACAAATAATATTAATCCAAATACTACAAATGGGTTCCGAATACTACAAATAAAATTACATAAATTAAATTTCGTAGCATTCGGATTTATTTCGTAGTATTTGGATATAAATTCGTAGTATTCGGATTATCGGCTGTTTTTAAGATATCAAAAACTCTGCCGAGTGTCCAGCCGGTTCACGCAACACGTAACCCCACTTCGCTGAAGCTCCGCGGGGCACAGCACGTAGCACGCAACGAGGAGGAGTTAAAAAGTTAAAACTTTAGGACACCTTAAACATTAAAACTATGATATATAATTTTAATCCTGGATTCCCGCTTTCGCGGGAATGACAATGTATTTTTGTTGCGTGTTGCGTGTTGCGTGTTGCGTGATTAAACATAGTCAGCAGTTTACCCATAAATTAAAAAGATGGTATAATAAATATGATAAAAAATAAATTTAATAAATTCCTATGAAAACAACATCAAAACTTTTTGGTTTTTTGTTAGTGGTTTTTGGTTTGACGATGTTAGCGCCAAACGTTCAGGCTTCCTCTACTACCCTTGGTCTTAGTTCACTTAGTGGCGATCAAGTCCAGGTGGCGATTACCGGAGAACCCAATAGCACTATTCAATTATCTTTTTGGCCCACCGGCGCGGCTTCTATTACGACTATTGCTTTTGGCACGACCAATGCTAGCGGAAATTTTACTACTTCTCTTAGCAGTGGAGGCTATGGCATTCCGGCCGGCTCGCCGACTTATGCCACGATTAACGGCGTTCAATCAGCTATGCAATTATGGCCCAATTACACCAGCTCGGTCATTTTAACCAAAACCAGTGTCCAAATCGCGGTGGGACAAAGTTTAACCATTGGATCATCCAGCGCCATTATTTTAGCTTCCAATAGTTTTACTTCGGGTATTCGCACGGCCGTCAGTGGCAGTCAACTCACCGTCACCGGATTATCCGCCGGCACCGGCAATCTGGCCATTTGTGGCACTAATGTTGGTTGCGCTTCTTTGGTCGTGACCGTTGGTAGCGCCGGACAAACTCAAGTTTCTTTTAATCCCAGTACCATTACCATGACTAGCGGAAGTTCCAAGGACGTGACTATTTTTGGCACCTCTCGCAATGGCTACCGCGTAGCCTCTAATTCCAATGTCAGCGTAGTGGAAGCCAGTATTTCCGGCAGTAGCGACACTCTATCTTTGTTCGTCAGACCAACTATTACCGGTACAGCCACTATTTCGGTCTGTTCCGTGGAAGATAACACTAATTGCGCGCCTCTTTATGTTACAGCTATCGGCTCCGCTTCGTCACTTTTAACTTTTAGCCAAAATAATTTTAATTTAATCCCCGGCCTCACGCAAAATGTCACAGTATCAGGTGGTCCGGATGCTAATTATTATATTTCTTCCAATTCTAATTCCGGGGTTGCTTCAGTTACTTTGTCCGGCACAAACTTGGCGGTTATCGGTGGTAGTACGACCGGTGCCACGACCATTAAAGTTTGCTCTACTTCTCTTAATGCTACTTGTGGTGATTTAACGGTTAATAATAACGCTGACACCACCACCGCCTCAGTCACTACCCTATCTTTCAGCCAAAATGTAGTGTCAGTGTTTAAAGATTCTTCTTCTACGGTTACTGTCACCGGAGGCACTGGCACCGGTTATGCTATTTCCTCTAATTCCAATCCGACGATTGCTACCGCCAGTATTAGCGGAAATAGTAATATTGTTAATATTTCCGGTAACGCGGTGGGTTCCACGATTATTACTATTTGTTCCGCTACCGTTAGCGCCACTTGCGCCAGTATTTACGTGACGGTCACTTCGGCGCTAGAGCAAATTTCTTTCAATCAAAGCTCGGTAACTATTATGGCCGGAGAAAAAGCTATTTTGTCTATTTTTGGAGAAAAAGGCACTAAAACTGTTTCTACTAATAATTCCAATATTGTCACACCAACTTTAAATAATGATGGCAATATTTTACTTTTAGCCACCAACGCTAATAGTGGTTCGGCTATAGTCACGATTTGCTCTTCGGCGAACATTGCTAATTGCGCTTCTATTAATGTAGTCATTAACTCTAAAACTGTTTCTTCCAATACTCCAACTACCGAAACGCCTAAAACTACTACAAATTCTAGCGATCAATTAGAAAAAATTAACGACGACGTTTCCGCTCTGGTAGCCGGAACGGGGGTAAACAAAGAAGAGGCGCTTAAAAATGCTGAAGCCTATTTACTTAAAGTAATTGCCGAAACTAGCAGTATCAGCTCCACAGCTAGAGATATTTTAGCCAATTTTATCGCCAATGGATCGGCTACCACTAAAACCATGGGCGCCGGAGAAAGAGCCGGCGTGGTCAGCTCTTACAAAAAAGCTTTTGGCAAATTGCCGGCTACGGACAGCGAATGGTTGGATGTTGTAAAAATCGCCAATGGTCGTTGGCCATCGGCTACTAGCGCCAGCGCGGTTGCTTCAGCTAAAGTGGAATTTGCTAAAGTTTACAAACGCGCAGCTAATATGGATAACACCAATGACAACGCCGCGATTTCTATTATCGCCTACGGTTTAAGACCAACTGCCAGAAATACTAACTCAGAAAAATCCGCTATCAAGAGCTTCCGCGCCGTTTACGCCCACGACCCCATCTCCGCTCTAGCCTGGGATATCGTCCGCGCCATCGCCTACTCCGGAGCTAGTCGTTAAGTCTAAAATAATCTCCAAATAAAAAAGTCGGATTAATTATCCGACTTTTTTAATAGAAAAATTTATGATCTTCTAATTAAAAACTTTGTGCCTTCTCCGACAATTATAGTAAAAACAAAAGCGGAGAGGATCCAGCCTAGGTGCCAGATTTTTAAGGCGCCGAAGCCGAATAGATGGGAGATGGAGGGCGTGGATAAAATAATAGTCTGTAATAAAATAGCGCCACCGATTATTAGCCAGACGGCCAGATTGGGAATAAAGACTGTTTTAAGTAGACTTCTAGTTTCACTACGACCGATAAAGATATAGGCTAAATTAATGGCTAGCAAACTAGAGAAGCCGACTAATCTCGCTTCCTCCAGTGACCAATGTTTAACGCCCCACATATAAGCCACCACGCAAAAAAGTGAAGCTAGTAATCCCCTAATAATTGATTTGGTGGCAGTGGCGCGATCAAAAATCCTTTCTTTAGTAGAGCGAGGTGGACGATTCATAATCCCCGCTTCCTCCGGTTCCATTTCAAAAGCTACGCTACAAGCTGGGTCAATGACAATTTCTAGAAAAACTATATGCGCCGGCAGGAGGGCAATCGGCATCCCGAAAAACATAGGAATAACCGACATAGAAATAATCGGCAAATGAACTACTAATAAATAGCTCATGGCTTTTTTAATATTGTCATAAACTCGCCGACCCATTCTAATAGCTGCCACAATGGAGGCGAAATTATCATCCAGTAAAACAAGGCCAGAGGCCTCACGCGCCACGTCCGTGCCTCTACCGCCCATAGCGACGCCAATGTGCGCGGCTTTAAGGGCTGGGGCGTCATTAACGCCATCGCCGGTCATCGCTACCACCTGCCCATTAGCTTTTAACGCTTGGACTAATTTTAATTTTTGCTCCGGCACGACTCTGGCGAAAATACTAACATTAGCCACCTTTTTTCTTAACTCTGACAAGGTTAATTTGGCGATATCGGCGCCGGTTAAAATTTCCGCTTTAAGATCCAAGCCCAGCTCACGCGCAATATGCCTAGCAGTGGCGGGATAATCCCCGGTAATCATCATCACTCTCACGCCGGCCGTGCGACATTCGGCGATAGCGTTTTTGGCTTCCGGACGAATAGGATCGGCTAAGCCCATTAAGCCCATAAATTTAAAATCATAATCGCGCTGATTCTCCGGCAAGCTAGTGGCGGAAAAATTGGCCCGAGCGACCGCAATCACGCGCATACCGTCTGTCGCCATGGTTTGGACCTGGGCTAAAATGGCTTTTGCTTCACTTTTGGGCAAGCGACATAAATCAATAATCGCTTCCGGGGCGCCTTTGGTGGCGATGATAGTTTTTTTATGTTTACTGTCCTGCCAGACCCTGGACATGGCTAAAAGTGAATCGCTCAACGAGTATTCCTTAATCATACTCCAATTATTTAACTCGTGGGCGGTTTTAGTTAGGGTTTTTTTAGCCAAAGCGCGCATGGCTTTTTCCATGGGGTCAAAAGGATCATGGAGACTGGCTAAAACCGCATATTCCAGAATTGGCTGATAATTTTGAGGCAAACTATTGTCGGTTGTTTTAATAACTAATCTTTTGCCATCTACTGACAGTTCTTCTATGGACATTTTATTTTGCGTCAGTGTGCCGGTTTTATCAGAGCACAAAACTGTGGTAGCGCCGAGCATTTCCACCGCCGTCACTCGCCTAGCTAAAACATGCTTGCGGGAAATACGCCAAGCGCCCAACGACAAAAAGACGGTTAAGACCACCGGGAATTCTTCGGGCAAAATGGCAATGGCTAAAGTTAAACCCGATAAAATGCCTTGAATGATTTCTTGTTTAGCTAAAATAAAATACAGGAGCACAATTAAAGAAGTGACTCCCGCGACGCTCGCAAAACCGATGACGATTTTTCTGGTTTCTATTTGTAAAAAAGTTTTTTCCGGTTTTAGTATTTTTAAAGACAAACCAATTTTACCCATGGCAGTTGCGGAACCAATTTTTATTACGCGAGCGATAGCCCGTCCTTTGGTTACCAAGGTCCCGGAATAAATATAATGATCTTGATAACTTTGTTTGCTTTCCGGCGGTTCGCCCTTTTGCGACCAATGTTTTTTATCTACTGTCACAGATTCGCCGGTTAAAATTGATTCGTCCACACTAAAATTAGTGGCCTCCAGCACCAAAGCATCGGCCGGTACTCTGTCGCCTTCCGATAACACTATAATATCGTCAACCACCACTTCTCGTCCGGCAATTCTAAGGTGTTTGCCTCCTCTAATGACTAAAGCACGCGGGCTGGATAAATCTTTTAAAGCCTCTAGGGTTTTTTCCGTTTTATTTTCCTGGATAAGCTCAAGTACTATCACAAAAATAATACAGCCCAACATTAAAATCGCTTCAGCCTTGTCGCCCAAGAAAAAATAAACACTACCGCAGGCCAAGAGTAAAAAAATCATCGGTTCTTTAAAAATTTCTAATAAAATTCTAAAAAAACCGCGACTGTCCTTGACCGGCAATTCATTGGGCCCGTATTTTATTAGTCTGTCGGCAGCTTGGGCCGGACTAAGACCTAATTGTGAAGCAACCTCCTTTTTCATAAACATCTAATATAATGCTAATCTACGAATAATATTAATCCAAATACTTAGTTCGACAGGCTCACTGCAAGCCAAAAGGGTTCCGAATACTACAAAACTAAAAAATTTGTAAAATCTTTTATCTTCTAAATATATCATAAAATTACGGCTTCTCCAATTAAAAAAGACTTCTTAAGTTAAGAAATCTTTTCTGGCTCTAATTATTATTTTGTCTTAAATTTTTTTAGGCCAAACTAAAGAGGCTATTAAGGATAAACCTAGAACCAAAATAATTACACTAAAGGAAGTCAGCGATGAAATGTGCCAGCCAATGATACCGGTAAGCATTTTGGCACCAATAAACACCAAAACTACCGACAAACCTTTTTGTAAATGATGAAATTTATGCATCACGCCTTCAATTACAAAAAATAATGATCTCATGCCTAAAATGGCGAAAATATTAGAAGTAAAAATAATAAAGGGGTTCTGAGAAATAGCGAAGGCGGCCGGGATGGAATCAAAAGCAAAGACGATGTCCATGGTTTCAATTAACACTAAAATCAAAAATAGTGAAGTAAAGAGAAACTTCCCCTGCTCTTTAACAAAAAATTTACCATTATGATGATTAGCCGTAAAAGGCAAAACGCGACGCGCTAGTTTAATTACTTTATTTTGTTCAAAATCTATATGTTCCTCTTTTTTCTCTCTAGCTAATTTTATGCCGGTATAAACCAAAATCACGCCAAACACATAGAGTACCCAGTGAAATTGACTCACAATATAAGAGCCGGCGCCAATAAAAATTCCTCTAAAAATTATGGCTCCCAAAATTCCGTAAAATAGTACCCGATGATGATATTTTTCTTCCAATTTAAAATAACTAAAAATCAAGAGAATAATCAATAAATTATCAAACGACAACATTTTTTCCGTCACATAAGCGCTCATAAATTGCGCCGAAGCTTCTTTGCCTAAATATAGAAAAATCAAAAAACCAAAAGCCACGGAAATGGCAATCCAAAACAGTGACTGAAACAAAGCCGGTTTGAAATCTATGCGGTGATTTTTGCGATTAAAAAATCCCAAATCCACGATTAAAAAAACCACCACCACGATACCGAAAACAATAAATAAATTAGTTTGCATATCCATATTGTTATAATACTAAACTAAAAAAGACGCCAAAGCAAGCTATTGGCAATTTTGTTGTCATAAATAATAAAAAAACCGCCCCAAAATATTTCAGGACGGAAATAAGACAAATAATCAACACTGACTACGGGTAAAGTGGTGAATAATTTCATGGTCAGGGTTTATTTCAATTAACAAAGAAAGTCTCTGTCCATTAATCCCTAAGCGAACCTTAGCCGGCAGATATTTTTTATCGGCTTCAGAAGCCGGAGTTATTTTGTAAGAAAGTAAATAACTAGCTTTAATATTTCCAAAACCATATGGTTGATACAAAATCAAAAGTCTGGAAACTTCTTCGGATGATAAGCCTATATCGTCGGTAATTTCCAACAGTTCTAAAGAATTTTCCGATTTAATCCCAGGATAAACCCCTCTCAACCAATATAATCCTGCTTCTAAATTAGCCATGGTGACCCCTGCTTAATTTTTAAAATAACTATTATTTTTTCTTGACCATAGCATAAAAAAGTCCAAAATTCAAGTTTTAAGGCTGGGGTAAATAAAATAGTCGCAATCTTTTAACTGCGACTATATTTAAACTTTTAGGCTAACCATTGGCGAGCCGAACCGCAAAAATAAGCTAAGCCGGCTAATAATGATATTTGTTCAACCGTACTATCAGCTGTGCCACCTAAAGGAAAAATTTGTTCGGTGCTATAGGTGGGGTAGCTCTCATTAGATATCCCCTTGCATACATGAGGACCATATTTACCTCTAGTGGCTAGGCGGAAATAAATATTTTTTTCGTTCCGAACGGTAGCGTCTTGAACTTGGGCTAAAAAATCGATATCTTCTGAAACTGAAATAATCGGCTTTATCCCATAACCATAACGCATTAAATTATAGGCTTTGGATATAACTTGCTTTGCCTCAGTGGTTACCTTGTGATAATCTTGGTGGAGTCTGGGATTATCGGTTAGCAAATACTCCAGATATTCTTGAAACGCTAAAGTATAATAACCGGAAATTCCCTGACGATGAAAACCATAGTTCTCAGTGATAATAGCCATCAGCAAGGGCTCTGCGTGCGCGGTTGGTCGGTGATAATTCTTAGCCAATTCATTAACTATCTTAAATAATAAAAACAAATTTTCAGCCAAGCTCGCTCTGTCAACATCATAAGCTCTGGGAATTAACGCGACCAAACGCAAATAATCACCAGCCTCTTTGTCGATCCTCATATTAGTATAACGACCGAAAAACTCTCGAGAAAATAAAACGCGAGCCTTAGTCACTTTCTCTCCTGCACAAGGCATAAGAAAAAATTTATGCTCTTCTTGGTGCTTAATAACAAACTTAAGCATGTCTTCATTAGACATCGACTCATAAAAGTTAACTAATTCTTTGGAAATTAAAAAAACTAGCCTTAAAGGGTCTTCTTCCAGACTCATATCGAAGTAGCACGGTATCATGGTTGACTCCTAATAAATTGTAAAATAACTATTATTTTTTCTTGACTATAGCATAAAAAAGCTGAATATTCAAGCCCGGGATAATAAAAAAAAACCGCGTCTTTGTTGGACAAAGAATCGCGGTTAACATAGAATTTTATAACTCATCTAAATAAATGGAGTTGAGGGACACGAGATCATTGATTCGTAATAAATCAATACGAGTATCTTCTGATTCTTCACCGGTAGAAATATTTAAATAGCTAGCAATATGAACCCCATTAACTACCACGCAATCTAGCGAGACAATAGTCTTGTCTTCAATTATTTTCATTAATGGATAATTTTCCGACCAATCATAGTCAAAACTATTAAATATTCCTTCATAACGCTTTATTGCTTCTGCTACCCAAGAATTCGATTCAACCGATAAAAGCAAATGGCCGAAAATTCCTTCCAGTAAACCGCACAGTAAAGCTGATCCGGGCACTAAAACTTTTAAATCATTGCCTCCATCTAATTCAGAAAGTTTAACTGTCATTAAACCGAAATGACTATAATCAAAAGCGTTGTCATACAAATCAGAAAAATAATTATTAGTCAGCTTATTAATGAATAAAGACAAAGTTTCTTCATTAAACTTATCATCTTTAAACGCCTCGGCATCCTCTATGTCCTGAATACTAAGAATAGAAGCATTCGGAAAATATGCCTCTTCAAAATCATATCGTTTCAAATATTGATCAATGGATGGATACAAAGTATATTCATCATACATAATATCCATAAAGATTTGCGCCAAATCTAAACTCTTTTGGAAATCGGTCGCATTGTCTGTTAGTATTTCCACAGTTGACTCTAGCTGTGTAAAAGATAGATAACCAAATAGTATCAACGCCAATAAGATTATGATAAACATTCCAAGAAGAATTGGGGAATAAGAAAAGAAAACCAACCAGGCGCCAATTAAAACGCCGATAATCAAAGACCCAACCGCCAGTTTTTTAAAAAAACGAGCGAATTTGAGGGAAGATTTAAAACTAGGCTGGATATTTTCCGGTAAATACGGACTAAGACTGGCTATGAGTTTTATCATCACTAACTCCATGATTAATTTATAAAGGTACAAAATTACATTAATTTAAGCCAAAATTAACATAATTAGATTGAATAGTCAACCCAACGGTTTTTCTTGACTTTATAGATAATTTGTATTAAAACTAAAGAAAAATTAAAGAATTAGCAATTAGTTCATTTAACAGGAGGTAGCTAATGATAGGCTATAAAGTAACTACTCTAAGAACTTGTCGGGCTGATGATGATAAAAAGCCTAAATTGCCTGAGCTTGGTGCGATAATCTTACCGAATAATGACAAGAGGCCTATCGCCAATTGGCCGTCGCGATATCCAAACAGACGTATCACCAAAATAACCACTAGTGGCACAGCAACTACTGACAAAAATTTTTCCGGCGCGCACGTAGTCTGTTTCGTAAATTGGGAACCAAAACTTGGTGAAGTTATTCGTATCAGAGGAATTGGCGAGAAATCCGTGTCTGGCGAATTAATTCCTCGACCTAAAAATTTATAACACCAAAAAAAGCCCTAGACTAATGTCACGGGCTTTTTAATTTGTTTCAAAATTAATTGCTTACTTGAAAATATTTAGTTGAGCCGTTAAAGCCAGGGGTGGAGGAAGCAAAAACGCCGGAGCCTCCGTGGGGTGTGGGGACACTGATGTCCGGCAGAGTTACGGGCTCGCTGTTATTTTCTAAATTGGCATAGAGGCTACAATTATTATCAGCCGTGACCAGATATTTATAATTAGCCTCTGTGACGGTGCCGGTTTTGGGGTCGCGCCAGGCTTGGACATTTAAGGCTTGATATTTAGTATCTTTGGCGATTAGTTCGTTGATTAAATCTATTAAATCATACGTTCCCGCGCCGGCGTCCGGCAGATAGCAACTGGCTGTTAAAAATCTGCCGATTTGCGAGAGTTCAGCTTTTCTTTTGGTATCGTTGGCTTTAGTCCTGACATTAGAAATCAAAGCGATAACCATCGTGGCTAAAACGGCGATAATTAAAATCACCACCATTATTTCTATCAAAGAAAACCCTGGTCTATTTTTCATAACTTCTTTTTTTCGCTCATTTTATTTAAATCATCCAATTCTCCGCCCAAGGTGGTGATTTTGCCAAAAGCTAAAAACATTAAACTTAAGGAGGCATAAAAGAAAAAATGACTTAAATACATAATCTGATACATGGGGACACCGAAATTCATTTCCAATAATTCATAAAAAATATAAGGTAAGGTGGCGAGCATTATCAAGACGATGCCGGCGGACATATAACGCGCGAACAGCTTGGAGAACTTCACGTGCTGGCCGATTTTCATGGCTTTTCTAATAGCCACTCCGCCAAAAAATAGTACCGCTAAGACATAGGCATAAGGGGTGGGGTTATCAATATCCAAAGAAACCGCGTAATTTCGGGACATAAAAAAACCGACTAAAATAATTAGCAGGCCAATAAAAACGGCTAAAGTTCGACTCTGCCAAGCGGAGCGAATATCGTAAATACGGAGGAAGGCTTCGGCGCCGATAATAATTAGCATTAGGCTGATTAAATAAAAATTAGTGGTGTTGGCAAAAACCGAATCCGAATAGTAGTGAAAAATATGCATGCTGAAATATTCCACCAGATGAGAAATAGCAAAAACGAATAAGGCAGCCAGGCAGGCGTGGAAAAATTTTTCCAAAATCGGGTCGTAGGTATAATAATGAACAAACACTCTAACCACAGCCAGGACAACGAAAAACAAAGCGATAATATGAATGGCGCCGATATTAAAAAATAATTGCCCGGTTAACTCCACCAACAAAATAATAGCAAGGTTGATTAGTAAAAAAGTCACAGGATTCAAAATCTTTTCCAATGTTTTTTTATTCATCATAAAAATTTATTTAATTTTCTCCCTATATTATACCACAATAAATAAAATCTGATAAAAAAATACCCCCAAATCTATTTTAGATTCGGGGGGAATAATTAATTGATATTATTTATTTGGTTTTGTTACTTCAGCTATAATCACAAAGTCCAATAAATCACGGAATACGACTGCAATTTTACATGCCCATGATACCTTGGAATTTATACTCTTTGTGTTGCTTAATAAGATTGTAAATAGTTACATTACTGCCTTTATTTAAGTGCTTTGATTCTGTCCAGCTCATAAAACTATAAGCCACTTGAAAGGGCTTAATAATATCCAAGATGTCAGCCATACAAGGCGTGCCCACATCTTTTCCACTTTGTCTAAAGACAAAATCTTTTTTACCAAGACCATTTCCAGAATTTGCTATTCTAATTTCTACAAAATCGCCAGACCACAAATACATCGAATCAATATCATTTGCTAACATATAAATCAAAACGATGATTTCAAATTCGTCGTAATCCTCTATAAGCTTAACTTTAAGAAGTTTATTTATTAACTCATGCCCAGCCGAAGGCTTTAGGCTAAGAAAATATTTTTCACCGACTTTGCTGTCACTGACAATTACATAGTCAAAATAGTCTCTCTCGTTAGCATAGCGTAGTTTTTTTGAGTTATGCAGAAATCCATTTTTCTCTACCACGCTCTTGCTCTCCTGAATTAATTCTTTACATTTGCTTATTTTTCCAGCAATTTCTTTTTTATCTAAGAAACCTAGAACTTCCTCTATGGTTTTATTGTTTAGCTGTTTCATCTCACACCTCCTGACATCTTATGCGTTTTACTGTTCATTTGGCATATTTTTACAAGACACCAAATGAAAACAGTGTTAACAACCAATAAGCAAAAATCGATGCCGGAGAACATGCATGTGATTTTAAGAATTACGTATACCCCATATATCTTAAATAAGACCGGGGCCATACGAGAATATGCCCTAATAAAAGGCCAACTTCTTCTTGATAATCTCATCTCACACCTCCCCTATGACTAGACCTGATTAAAACAATTATTTCTTCTTTCATCAAGACGTCGTCATATTTAATTGCAGTTAATCCTCTAACCTGTATCACGGAATCAGCTAGATACGCATAAGTCCTACTACAATCAGGATCACCACAAAGAATCATCTGCCAAGGGGTGCCAGAAAATTTTATCGTGAGGAAATTTGTTCGTTGTTCAACACTTTCAATCTTAATGTTATCAATAATAGCAAAGTCATTGCTCATTCCACAGTAAGTCTTACTGATAACCACACAAGCATAGACTATTACCATAATAACAAAAAATATCGTCAGGAATATTTCCAACCTTTTCATCTCACACCTCCCTCTCTGAAAATATAGCTCCAGACATAGAGACGAAATGACCGCTCGGGATATTGTCGCCAGCCGAAGCCGAGACAGATATTTCCTTGAACGCCGGTGATATTCACATTGTAAATGTCATACCAGCCGATTTCTAAGCGATTAAAGCGTCCGTGTTTGAAGTCATAGATTTGATCGAGATAGAGATCGCCGACTTTCCAACCGACCGTCGTGCTACTTAAATTCACGAAAGTGGAGGCCAGAGAATCTTTGTCCGTATAAGCTGTTAATTCTGTGCCTTGGAATTTTCCAGTCAGTGCTAAGCCTTGGCCAATCTGGCTATAATAGCCGGAGAGACGTAAGTCGAAAGCACCGAGTTTCTGAATCCACGCACCGTTATATTCAATTACATTCGCGCCAGTTAGACTTTTGGCTCTATATAAACCACCGGCCAACTGACCACTGCCGTAATTAAACCAAGTAGCGCCACCCAGCACGGCCCCGGGGATAATTCCCTTGGACGCCGGCTCGAAGTGCATACCCGGACTAACAGGATTGGGTCGATGAAAGCTAATCAATCGCGACAATTGTCCCGCCTTGACCATCAAAGTTGATTTCTCACTGCCATATTGCAGAAAGTAATGACCGACAGTTTGGCTGAAGTTATCTAGACTAACCAGATTAACATTCAGGCGAAAGTCTTGACTTAATCTGGCTTCAGAGGCAAACGCCACCATGGCCGTTGAGCTATTTTTGAAACCATAGCTCGTATCCACGACACCGACTCCCACGACACCGACATAAGTCTTAGCGATTCTGACATTAGGATAAGCAGTTGAATCTTGCGCCTTTGCTTGGTAAATATTTCCGATTAATGATAATAATAAAATAATTATCAAGATCCAAATATACTTTTTCAATCTTTCAATATCTTGCTTATTTTTATTAAGTGTTTCGATAACATTAGAAATACCAGCTTCAATGTCATTTAAATCAGCAGAATCTGACGGATCACTTAATTGCGCATCCTCTATATTTTCCTTGGTCGATTTAGAAGAAAGGGGGAAGATAAATTTCTGCCATCCTTCATCTGTAATCAGGTCCCAAAAGTATATACCAACATGGGCAATCACTTTAACAACCACACTGAAACAAGCCAACACGAAACAGCAAAATATTTGCAGTGGCCAAAAGATGGAAGATATATATGGATAGCTTTCCTCTAGCCGATAGTATTCGAGATTTAATTCGTCGCCTAACCACCTGTTTGGCGCGAATAACAATTTTATCCAGCGCCAACAATTACTTTTCAGAACGTAATGAGCGAGTCGCCCATACCAGTAGCCAATGTTTAAATAAATAAACAATGCGACCGGAATAGCTATATACCAATAATTCCTAACAATTTCATTCATTTTAATACCTCTTTTGTTTTAGACATAAAATAATTAATTTTGACATCCCGCTTTTAAGCGAGAGGATTCCGAACTGTCGGTCCCGTCCACTACAGACAGAGATGACAAAGAATAATCAAAATTATGCTAAACAAAGGGGTATGTGTTCTATTCGTTTTAATAGCCGGCCGACCTTGAAAAAGTCAGCGACTATATGAACAAATGTCACAGCAATGAAAATTGGCAGATAAAACATTTGTTCTATCAAGTAATCGACTTGGAAATCGTGTGTGCTGTGGCTCTGATGACTAACGGTCATCGAAACTTGCGCGCCCGACTGGATGCAGAATTGCGCCACCTCCTTATCCGCAGAAAATAATTTCTGCTCGGCCATTAATCGCATCGGCAACATAGTGACAACGATAGTTGCCATCAGTCCCCAAGCCAATGAATGGCGGATAATTCTTCCTTCTAACCAAACGCGAAAATTTTGGCGCTCAGTTTTGCTTTTGGCAAATTGCTCAATAGCTAAAACTTCTTCGTCCGACAAAACCGAGAAAAACTTTTCTTTGGTTCGGCGAACTTGAGTCTCGGCATAATAGGAGGCTCCCTGCCGTCCGGTCCAGCGCATAAACACTAGACCAATTACGAGCGGATAGCCGACTACGGCACCGACAAACTTAAGAAAGTTAGCTATGGTTAAACGGAATCGCTTGCGCTTATCATCCTCGTACCACCACAGGAGATACAAGACGAAAGCTAGCGGTAAACAGCTTAGATAGAAATTAAAAGATTTTTCACCAACTTCAGTCCAGGAAAATTTTCCCCGGGCGTCAGTAAGAGGATTAATCTTTGTTTGATAACTATCACGAGCGCGTTCCAGATCGGCAATCGTAAAGCGATAAGATTTTTTCTTCTCACCACTAAATACTGGCTGTAAACCAGCCGTATTACTATTTAGTAATACCTGTAACTGAGTCACGGCCGAATTCGGAATCATCACTTTATGAAGTTTAGCTAGACTATCTAAGTCAGCTAAATCAGCGAAGTAATCAGCGGGAGAATAATTATCGCCTTTGGCTTTCGCCCGAGCAATTCTTTCCTCTGCCACTTTTATCACTTGACTGTACTTCAACTGCGGATAATTCCGAAAATACTCACTACCCCGACTATCAGGCAAACCGCCATTTGATTTGTAAACCAATTGCGGTAAACCAGTTTGCCAGATCACGAGCACTAAGAGCATAACTTTTACACCCTTAATTTGCCACTTGTTCATTTCTCACCTTTATATTTATTTGTTAATGTTCACTTATCTCAAACCGCTAAATAAATTAACGGGTTGGGATAAGCGGCGGTCTGTTTTAATTAGACCGCCGAGATTTAATGTTTATTTAGAGCGATTTGGCTATGGGTGTTTGGGCGACTTTTGATGTTTCAAGGCTACAAACGCAATTTTTGCTAACATATATTTTCTTGTCACGATATTCACCATTAACATAGTCCCTAAATAAACGAGAGATGACAGTTTCCAGATGACATT
>Ga0172379_10005356_pt1 | contig 18009 bp, 12 predicted proteins | sample GrowelOW334metaG_FD_119756 | JGI IMG/M metagenome (GOLD analysis project Ga0172379, IMG submission 119756) | Groundwater microbial communities from an aquifer near a municipal landfill in Southern Ontario, Canada - Groundwater well OW334 metaG | ecosystem: Environmental > Aquatic > Deep... | reverse complement strand
CGAGGAATCGTCCCACCTTTAATTTCATTGAGAAACTCGTATCCTTCTCCACGATTTTTCGGTTCTATGCGAAGCCAACAGTGACCATACTGTCCATGCCCTCCTGTTTGTTTGATGTATTTTCCTTCTCCCTCTGCCATCTTTGTAATTGTTTCTTTGTATGCGACTTGGGGAGCTCCGACATTCGCTTCTACTTTAAATTCCCGCTTCATACGGTCAACGAGAATATCTAAATGCAACTCTCCCATGCCCCATATAATGGTCTGATTTGTTTCCTGATTGCTTTTTATCTTAAAGGTAGGATCTTCTTCTGCAAGCCTTTGCAAGGCATATCCCATTTTCTCCTGATCATTTTTAGTTTTAGGTTCAATGGCAAGGGATATAACAGGATCCGGAAACGTAATCTGTTCTAAAATGATCGGTTGATCTTGATCAGAAATCGTATCTCCTGTAATAGTATCTTTAAAACCAACTACTGCAACGATTTCGCCGGCATAAGCTTCCTGAATTTCCTCTCTTTGATTTGCATGCATGAGAAGAAGTCTTCCAATACGCTCTTTTACGCCTTTACTTGAATTATATGCGTATGAACCGGATATGATTTTTCCTGAATATACGCGGACATACGTAAGTTTTCCTACATGCGGATCGATCTGTACTTTAAAAGCCAAACCGCAGAATGGCTCGCTTACAATTCTTTTTCTTGAAATCGGTTCGCTGGTTTGAGGATCAGTACCCGGGACTTCCGGCATATCCAAAGGAGACGGAAGATAATCAACAACCGCATCCAAAAGAGGCTGGACACCTTTATTGCGGAGACTTGTTCCTGCATATACAGGAACAAGTTTGTATCCGATAACAGCTCTACGGAGCGCTTTTCTCAAGTCATCTTCTGTTGGCTCAGTACCATTAAGATACTGTTCAAGAAGCGCGTCGTCAGTTTCAGAAATCCGCTCAATAAGCTCATGTCTCCTCTTTTCTACTTCTTCTTTCAGTTCAGATGGACAATCCGTAATTTCATATTTTGCTCCGAGATCATCACTGTGCCAGGTAAATGCTTTACGTGTCAGAAGATCAACATTCCCAACATAGGTGTTTTCTCTACCAATGGGTACCACCATGACTGCAGTCCTAGCTCCCAACCGTTCTTCAATAGATTGGACGGTGGTCCAGAGATCAGCACCCATTTTATCCATTTTGTTCACAAAACAAATACGCGGAACTTTATACTTATCTGCCTGTCTCCAAACGGTTTCAGACTGTGACTGTACACCTTCTTCTCCGTCTAGTACAGTGATTCCTCCGTCTAAAACACGAAGCGATCGCTCTACTTCCGCGGTAAAGTCTACATGCCCTGGGGTATCAATGATATTGAACCTGTATCCATTCCAAAATGTCGTGGTAGCTGCTGATACGATGGTGATGCCGCGCTCCTTTTCCTGTTCCATCCAGTCCATGACTGTCGTACCTTCATCAATATCTCCAATTTTATAACTCTTCCCTGTATAGTACAGGATACGTTCTGTAGTGGTCGTCTTCCCTGCATCAATATGCGCGATAATCCCGATATTTCTCACTTTTTCTACAGGAATATCACGATTCTGAGTAATAGTAGTTTGTAATTGTGCCATATAAAAAAGTATAACCCTCTTTGAGAGGGTTTTCTATATCCGTAGAAAACTAATTTAACAAATGTTATGCTATTGTACAAGAAATAGTCTAAAGTGTCTAGAAATAAAAAACACATATTTGAAAACATCATAATATCAACACTATAATCAACACATGAGCGAACAGAAAAACGAATTAGAAATTTATCATGAAGAAGGACCTTGGAGTATTAAAGTTCCGAGTGATGGCGTAAACAATTTTCAACAAATTATAGAATTAGCTAATCATATAGGCATCCAATCATCTCCTGAGAGCTTACTTCATCAAGTTGCCATGCGATCAAAATTACTTGCCCAAGCTAACTGTCTTTTTCATACAGAAGTGCCCATACACTATACAAAAGAAGGAAAAATACTTCTCTATCATGTAACCCGAGATCTTGATCTGTTACGCACTGCTATACTTCAGGATACATTAAAAGATCCACCGAAGCCTCCAAAATGGTCTAGCCGCTGTTTTTCGCCAGGATTATTTACCTTTACAGATGAAAGGCTTGCAAGGCCGCTTCTGACAAAAGGAGCGACACTTGTTTCTTTTGAAGCAGAACCTCCGCAGGAAATAATATTCCGACAAGAATTTATCAAGTCACAAGCATTAAAAGCTATACACAATCTTCCTTTAAATGCGCAAATGGAATTTTCAAATCTTGTAAAACATCTTGTCGAAAAAGAACCCAATATACTGGATTCAGAATTTCAAGAAGAAACTGCTTTCCAGTTAAGTGGCTTGGTCATTGATGCGCTTTGTGTCGTTTTTCCTGAACAATCCCGAATAAGCCTAAGAATTGCCTTACAAGGGTATATCTCCCCTTCAGGGTATAGGGGAGGAACAGATCTTCACTATAGTCAGAAAAAAACGTTGCTTGGAGCTTTATCCTTTATCACTAATCGAGAATCAAATCCATTAGATGAACGACAAAAACAACACATAGCTATTATCAGAGACACTCTTGTTCCACTCATTACAACAGATCCGCAACAATTTACCGTTAGAAACGGTTGGGATATTATCGATGGAAAATATATTCCGAATGATACTGTTGGTACATTAGTTGCTGAACGAATATTTAACGGAACGGAAAATCCAATAAAAATTCGAGCTCTGGAATTATTAGATACTAATGGTAGATTAATTCAAACTGCGAACGGATGGTATCCACTAGATAAATTTCAACCAAAAAATAATACTTCGTTTGGTACTGATGGAGGGAGCAATAATATAGTCGTCGTACGGCATATTGATATGGACAGTTCCCATTTTACCGTAGTTAAAACGATTTAAGTTTATTGCATTCCTATAAAAATTCTCCTATTCGATTATGATAAAATCATACACATCTTTGAAACCTAAAACTATTGTCTATCAAGGGAAAACAAATAAAGATCACGAAATAGTGATCCGATACCCAATGAAAACAGATAGCGCAGAAATGCTTCGATATATTAACACGCTTTCCAAAGAACAGACGTTTATTCTATTTCAAGGAGAGCAACTCACCATAAAAGAAGAAACAGCATATCTTAGATCGCTTTTAAATAAAATGAAAAAAGGCAACGCGATGATGCTTCTTGTGTTTTACCATAATCAACTCATAGGCGAATCAAATGTTGAAATGAGAGATAAAGCTACTAAACACGAAGGATCATTTGGCATTTCCATTGCGCGTGAATTTCGAAACGAAGGAATTGGAAAAATTCTTATACAGGTAACACTTGATGAAGCAAAGAAGACCCTTTCAAATATTCGGATTATGACACTTGGATGTTTTGCAAATAATCCACTTGCGTATGAATTATATAAAAAATTTAATTTTATAGAGTATGGAAAACTTCCAAAAGGAATTCTACATAAAGGCACCTATATTGATCATATATTCATGTACAAACAGGCGCAGTAACACTTCACTCTCTCATGAAACACTACGTTATCATTATCCCAGGCCTTGGAGACAGGACGACCATGCTGAGACTAGCAACATGCTCATGGAATCAATACGACCTCACACCAGTGATTCATTCAGCTAATTGGGAAAATACTTCTGAGTCATTTCAGCAAAAACTCCAACGATTGGTACGACAAATTGACTCACTCTCCAAGCATGAAAATTTTGTTTCTCTCGTAGGAACAAGCGCTGGCGGCAGCATGGCGGTCAATGCGCTTATACAGTGTCCAAATACAGTCCAGAGAGTAATCAACGTGTGTGGAAGATTGCGAGTAGGAACCCACCATGGATTCCGATCATTCGAATTACGCACAAACAAAAGTCCGGCATTCGCAGAATCAGTGAAGCTATGTGAAAAAAATGAAAAAAAATTAACAAATACAGATAGGAAAAAAATTATGACCATTAGTGCCCTTTTCGGAGATGAGCTAGTACCAAAAAACACTATAATCATCAGAGGTGCGCGCAATACTACAAATCCAGTAGCTGGACATGTGTTTTGTATAGCCCTATCAGTAACGATGTTTAAAAAATCACTCATCGAATTTCTAAAAAGATCGTACCCACGATAAACAGAATCAGCACATAAAATTTTCAAAAACTCATCCGATTGCTCTGCTGTTGTAACGATTCTAAGATCGCATCTTTTTCCCTCCCAGAAAGAATTTCTGGCTGCCCGTACTCTTTGATATATGTCGGAATAAATTCAACATCCACCAAATCTTTTCCGTAAAAAATATATTTTCCTATAACACCAACTTTCGTTTTTTCACTCCACATTTGGTCAAAAATCGTATTACCATGCGCATACGCAATCATTTTTCCTTTATACAATTCAATAGGTTGCATCCAATGGGGATGGTTTCCAATAATAAGATCCGCTCCGCTATCAATTACTAAATGTCCCAAAAATATTTGTCGATCTGATGGCATATCTGTATATTCCACCCCCCAACTCATGGATACAATAACGACATCTGCCTGATTATTAGCCTCAATTATTTGCTTTTTCATCTCCTCTTCATCGGCTTTTCCTATTGGAGATACATGCGGTCCAATATCGTCAAATCCCAAAAAAGCAACTGTAATTCCTTGTATTTTAACAAATGCCGGATACCCTAATCCAGAAATTTTTATGGCGTTATCCTCAAGTAATTGTTTAGTCTCCTGGATACCCTTTAGTCCGTAGTTTCCCATATGATTATTAGCAAAATTTGCGACCGTTACCCCAGCGGATTGCAGGCCTTTAATATGCCTTTGATCTCCACAAAAGATCATCCCTTCCACTGTTACCGGACAATTTGAAACAAGAGGGGATTCTAAATTTATAAGAGTAATGTCTCCGCTTGAAAGAATAGGTATAATATTTTTCCAGCTCCACAAAAAATCATTACGCTTAACGGTTTGCTGATTTACAGAGCGGGCGGGAATAATGTCTCCCGAGGCAACCAACGTCCAACTTTTATCTTTCCAAATTTCTTTCGATTCTCCATGAGTATTTAAAAATACCGTTTCTAAACTCAATGGTGGAAGTGTATTTGTAACAGGTAAAACACTGCTGATACTTTCTTTCAATGATACGGGTGAAACGACTAAACGTTGAGAATTACTAAAAAAGAAAATAATAAAACTAAATAAACATACTCCAAACCATACATATACTTTTCTCATCGTTCTTGTTATCCCACAATTCGGAAAAAAGGTCAATAAAAGTATTAGAAAAGTTCTTCAGGGGGTTCTGCTCCATCCGGAGCTACTTCTTGAGGTGCTGGGTTTTGTTCATTTGTTGGTGTAAGAGTAATAAGAATGGTAGTTTTTAAACTTTTCTTATCGGTTGAAATAATAATTGCACCGATAAGTTTTTCTTTTTTAACTTTGTATGCGGATCCATCACCAACTACGTTAGATTCCTGTATAGTCCATCCTTTTGCCTCTAATTGTTCATCATAAAAAGCCGATATCTTATCAACTAAATCAGATGATTCCAAAAGAAGCCAAAAACCTTTGCCCATAGTATTATCTGACCCAACAGCAGTACCACTCGGTTTTGCATCAGGATAGAGTGGAAAATCTTTCGGAAAATTGACAGGTATTTTTCCTTCATTTACTTCAATAATTTCACCTGTTTTTGTGTTTGTAAATTTTACTTTCTCACCATTTTTTCCATTTTCCAATTTTATTCCAGTTGCTTTCTCAAAGGTGTCTTTCAAGAATCCCTGCGCCACAGAAGAAGTTGCAAACTTAGTAGCGACAGCAAATGCTATACTCATGGCCATGAGCGATACAGCAACGATAAGAAAACATCCTATCCCAAAAACTGCCATAAATGGAAGTTTCTTTTTTGTTGCTGATGTATGGTTAGTACTTTCAGATTTCATATGGCATTAAAAAATATTTTATTTTTGAATAACAAGCAAAGAGATAGTACTGTAAAATTTCACAAAAATCAACTCATTTCTTCTTCACCTTCCGCCCCGGAAAATTCCAACTGTTTGATAGATGGAAGTGCTTGACCTGCAATACCCTGCATACTTCCATACATCCCAGCCACTCCTGAAAGGAGTCTGGTCACCTGCTGTTCCCGAAGTTTCCATGACCGCTCAAACGCAGACCGTTCTTTTTGAATCTGACTCTGCATTTCCCGATAAATTTCTATCATAGCTTCCACCTGATGCTGAAAATCATGACTCGTCACAAAGGTATAGAGATCCTCTGCTTTTGTCTGTTGGTTTTCCTTGATCTTTTTTTGCTTGGCTACATCCAGAAGAGATTTCCGAAGAAGGGTTGCAAGAGGAATAGCAAGTTTGGGACTGGCAACCCACACACCATCTACCAGCCCTATGCCTGATTTTGCTTCTTCCGGCAAAATTTCTGAAATAAGTGCTGGAATATTTGCTTTATCAGACACCATATCATTTTTTAATTTCGTCACCCATCCGTCAGACCATTGTTTTGTCCGTTTGCTTTCCCACAAAATAGTACCACACACTATACCCATGGGACTTTTTACCACTTGTCGGATATCCGCTCCCAACACTCCTTTTCCAACAGGCTCAATAGCATCCTGGGGAAATGTTTGAAAAAAAAGCGCTTCAAGATCCAATTCCTGAACTTCTCCTTGTAATTGTTGAGAACCTTGCGATGCCTTTCTTTGTGCATCATCAAGTGCTTTTTTCAGCTGATCGATAACCATATCTTTTTCTTTTTCTTTTAAATGGCTTTTTTCGGCAGCTTCCTCAAGTGTTTTTTGACGAATTATTTCTCTCTCTTTATCCAGCTGACGTTGTTTTTCCAGTTCAAAAGTTCGACGCTCTTCAGAAAGCTTATTTTTTTCTTTTCGCATTTCTAATTCTATTTGTTGCGCTTGTTCAAGCTCCCGCTGTTTTTTTATTTGTTCTTCCTTCAGCACATGTATTTCATCAAGAAATTTTTTATCGGATAAGACTTTTTCCTTCTCCAATTCCTCTTTATATTCTCTTTCCAATGTTCCTTTCACCTGATCCTTCAGTTGTTCCGTCAAAGCATCAGATAACTCTATTGGTTTTTTACAGTGGGGGCATACAAATTGTGTGTTCATAAAATATAGACATCCTGTTTATAATCATTGACGCCAACAAATTCTGCTTTCCCTTGGATAATCCGCTCCATTGGTCGACATGCCTGGCACCCATCTTTTTGATTGCAGACAAACCGATCAAGTTTTCTGGCAAGACTAATCCGTTTTCCTATTTCTAAAAGCTGTTTCTCACTTTCATCATACCGCGGAAGCGCCATATCAATGGGAGCATCATCTTTATCAAGATACCAGTACTGAACTCCAGTAATAGCTCGTTTTTGAACATTTGCACATAAAAGATAGTAAATCGGCAATTGTAAAGAATCAGGATCTTCATCAAATTTCCCTGTTTTGAAGTCAATGATTCTTATTGAATCATCTGCTTCAAGGTATTCCAGCCAATCTATTTTTCCGCAAAGAATGAGATTATCATCTTCGGAGAGCCAATACCAGGAAAGAGAGTCTCTCAATTTAACCGCTTTTCTTAATACGGGTCCCGGATTATTCATCACCCTCAAAATCATTGACTGCCCGCGTTTTTTATATTGCTCTTCTTCTTCAGCATCACGAAATCCTCCTTTTTTCCCTGAAATAGTTTTCCATTTTTCTTCAAATACATCTGTAAGCGGTTTGTCCAATCGCTTTTCTACCGGAAAAAGTGACACGGTCTCTATGACGTCATGAACCGTCTGCCCTAATGTAAGAGAAGGGGTTATAAGCGTCACCTTATGATTTGTTTTCGGATCACGGTACAGATTTTTCAAAAAATACGCCCGTGGACACTTCAGATAATCACTCATTGAAGAGTAAGAAATCCATGTCGCTGAATATTTATCTTTCATAATCGTATTATAGTGATTCCAGACTTTTCCACAAAGCAAGCGCAGCGTAACTTTTATACGGGCTCCACAACTTTGATTTTCTTCCGATCCACTTTTCATTCGGAAGCGACTTTAAACCGTATGCTTTCTGGAGCGCCTTCCTCAAACCCAAGTCACCGGCAGAAAACACATCAAGTCTTCCTAATGAAAAAATAAGAAACATTTCTGCAGTCCACCTGCCTATCCCCTTGATAGTCACGAGAACCTGAATTATCTCTTCATCTGTCATATGAACAAACTCTTCGGGTTTGACAATCCGATCAAGAAATGCCTGTGCAATAGCATGAATATACCGAGCCTTTGCATTTGATACGCCACTGTTTCGCATTGTTTCAACGCTTATCTTCAAAACCTTGTCCGGAGTGAATGTGCCGGACAAAAATATTGACTCAAACCGTTGCCATATAGTTCTTCCTGCTTTTTCGGATAACTGCTGACAAATAATAGCATTGCACAGCGATTTGAAATAATCACGGTCAGATGAAAGCGGCTTAATATCAACAGAAAGAACAATCCGATACAATATTTGATCAACAGACTGAAAATGTTGAATAATGTTTCGATCCATTTCATGTGTATTCTACCATGGATCAATAAGAGTACAATACAAGATTATGAATACGTTTTATTCCTTCACATTCGGTTGCAGGGTAAATGAAGCGGAAAAAGTAGCGCTTGATAAACAATTACAGGATTTGGGATTTATTTGGACAGAACATAATCCGGACTTCTACATTATCAATTCCTGTGCTGTTACCGGGAAAGCTGAGCGAGAAGTCCGTCAACATATCTACCAAATCAAAAAAAAATTTCCCAAATCCAAAATCATCGTTACAGGCTGTGCGGCAACAAATTGGATAAAAAACGATGTTCATGTTACCGGTATTGATTACACTATCGAAAATGAAAAGAAAATGGATATCCCCATGTTTCTCCAAAAATTAGACATCAATAATAAATACCACATTCGTTCGCATATGCGAAAAAATGTGGTAAAGGAAAAGACACCAAATCAACGTGTTACCGTGACTACTCGGTATACTGACAAATTCCTTCATTCCGGGCGATGTATGGTAAAAATTCAGGACGGATGCGACCGATTTTGTTCCTACTGCATCGTTCCATATCTACGTGGAAAACCAAAATCACGAACAATAGAAGAAATAATTACTCATATCAACAGCTATATAGAACCAAATAATCCCCGATCTAATCGGGGATCCAGGATACGTAATCTAGATTCCCGCCTTCGCGGGAATGACAAAGGAGAAGGAGGGAATACTATTAAACTTACATGTATTTCCGAGATTATCCTCACCGCCATCAACACCGAATGTTTTGGAAAAGATACAGGAGAAACACTCATTCAACTGATTGATGCAATTCTCAAACAAACCACCATTCCGAAAATTAGCTTCGGATCAATCCATCCTTGGAGTATTACGGATGAATTTCTGGATTATTATCAATCAATCATTCAAACAAACCGCTTCATCCCCTTTTTCCATATCCCCGTCCAATCAGGATCAAATAAAATTCTAAAATTGATGAACAGAGGATATAAAGCTGAAGAAATGTTGAAAAAATTCAGGAAAATCAAATCCATTTACTCCAGAGCCTGTATCGGCACCGATATTATTGTCGGATTCCCGGGAGAAACAAACAAAGAATTTCAGGAAACATATAAATTTCTCACATCCGTCCCGATAGACAAAATTCATGTCTTTCGGTTCTCTCCCCGACCGGACACAGCCGCAGAAAAACTAATAAAAACTTATGGGGAGCCGACACCGGAAGAAAAACGGGAACGATCAAACATACTCATCAACTTAAATGGAATCAATAATTCTTTGAAGATTACCACTTGAAGTGAGCAAAAGCCCGATTCGCCCCCAAGCATCTTACCGTTCGCCTTCGGTTCACGGAGCGATGGACGGGACTGCACAGTCAAAGGTTTTAATATGGAGAATATTGTCTTGTAAATAGGTTTACCACTTAAAATGGGCAAATGCTCTGTTTGCCTCGGCCATGCGGTGGACGAGATCGCGTTTTTTAATAGCTTCTCCTACTCCTTTTGCTCCATCCAGAAGCTCAACAGCTAATTTCTGGTCGAATGTCTTAAACTCCTTGTTGGATCTTTTTTTAGCAAACGTCACGATCCAACGAATAGCCAGAGCAATCCGTCTATCGCCGCGAACTTCACTTGGAACCTGATAAGAAGCCCCTCCCATACGACGAGCACGTACTTCCATCTTTGGCCCAACCGTGTTTATTGCCGTTTCAAGAATTTTAATAGGATCTTCACCCTGTTCTTTTATCCGGTCAAATGCTTTATAGACCAGTCCTTCAGCTACAGATTTTTTTCCACTTTGCATCACACGGTTTACAAAACGTGTAACTAATCGGTTTCCGTATAAAGGGTCTCCTTGCAATAATTCTTTGGTAACGCGTTTTCCTCTCATATTAGTTTGCTTTCGCAGCTGCCGGTCCTGGACTACCAAGTTTTGCTCCGTATCTGCTTCTTCCTTGTTTTCTATTTACTACTCCTGTTGAATCGTATTTTCCACGAACGATATGATATTTGACTCCTGGAAGATCAGGGACTCTTCCTCCACGAATCAAAACGATGGCGTGCTCTGTCAGCTCATGACCAATACCTGGAATATATGCCGTCACTTCCTGTTTATTGGACAACCGAACTCTCGCAATTTTTCGAAGTGCGGAATTTGGTTTTTTTGGTGTCATGGTTTTTACTACCGTTACAACACCTCGTTTAAAAGGTGATGGTACTTGTTTAGTAATACGGTCTTTAGCATTGAAAAATTTTCTCAGTGCTGTAGCCTTAATTTTCTTTGCGCGCTTTTTTCGTCCGTATTTGATAAGTTGATTGATAGTAGGCATGATTAGTTCTCCATCCTTGCTCGACCTTCATCTACAGGGATGAGTCGTCCGATTATAACGTTTTCTTTGAGTCCCAGCAACTTATCTTCTTTTGCTGCCAAAGATGCGTCTGTAAGCACATTGGTTGTTTCTTGAAATGACGCTGCTGAAAGCCATGATTCTGTATACAATGACGCTCTAGTAATACCAAGGAGGACTACCTGCGCTGTTGCCGGCTCTCCGCCTTCAGTTAAGACTCGTGCATTCTCTTCTTTAAATCGTGAACGGTCAACCAATTCTCCTGGAAGCATAATAGTATCCCCTGAAGAATCAATCCTTACCTTATCACTCATTTTTCTAATAATTACTTCAAAATGCTTGTCGTGAATTGCTATTCCCTGAGACTCATACACTCTCTGTACTTCTGTCAAAAGATATTTTTGTGCTCCTCTTAGTCCTCGAATCTGTAGCACTTCTTTAATGTCCAGATACCCATGAGCTAATTGGTCACCAGCTCCCACTAAATCCCCATCTTTTACCGTCAATTCAGACGTAAGTGGTATGACATATTCACGCTCTTCTATCGGCTTCATCGAGGTATTTCTCACTCGAACGGTATATCCTGACTCTGTCTCCGTCACTTCCACTTTCCCTGAAATTTCAGAAATTGGAGACAAAACACGTGGTGTCCTGCATTCAAACAACTCTTCGACCCGAGGTAATCCCTGCGTGACGTCCAGTCCAACGATACCTCCGGCGTGTCTTACCCGCATAGTTAACTGAGTACCTGGCTCTCCAATGCTTTGAGCAGCCACAACACCCACTGGCATACCTACTTCAACAAGTTTTGTAGACGAAAAATCTCTCCCATAACATTTAGCACACAATCCAACATGAGCTGTACAGGTAATTGGAGAGCGAACCATGATCGAATCAATACCATGTTCATCTAGCAATTTTACATTTGATTCATCAATAAGCTCATTTTTAGCAATAAGCACCTTTTTGCTATTTGGAGCCGTAATATCATTGGACGCGTATCTTCCTAACGATCTGGTCGTAAATGCTGTTTGGCGATCTTCTTTTCTGATAAGTTCAATTCCTTCAGTAGTGCCGCAATCATCCATACGGATAAGCATATCGTGTGCCACATCGACTAATCTCCGAGTGAGATATCCCGCATCTGCTGTCTTTAGCGCAGAATCAGTCAATCCTTTTCTTGAACCTCTTGTTGAAGTAACATACTCAAATATAGATAATCCCTCGCGATAGTTACTTTTTGTAGGAAGCTCAACGATTTTTCCCAAAGGATCCACAACCAACCCTTTGATAGCAGCCAACTGTTTCAATTGATCTTTAGAAGCACGAGCTCCTCCTGATTCAATAATCATCTTTACAGGATTACTTACTTTCATATTTGCCCAAGTAAGATCAGCAAGCCGTTCTGTAACCTCTATCCATAATTCATTACTGAGCCGTTTTCTTTCTTCAAGAGTGATCAATCCCTGTTGATAATTTCCTTCAATATCTTTCACTTTATTTTCTGTTTCTTCCAAAATACCCTGTTTTTCTTTTACAATGACATTATCAAAAACAGATGCAGAGAGTCCTCCACAAACACTTGCTCCATCAAATCCTAACTTTTTAATAGCATCAATCAGAACCACTACTTCTTCTTGAGAATACATGCGGAGCGCTTTTGTGATGATTGCTTTTACAGTCGCAGCCTTCACTGGCTCATTGTTATATCGGAGTCCTTCTGGCAAAATTTCGTTAAAGAAAATCTTTCCGACTGTAGTAACGATGATTTCACCGTTTATCCGTACCCGTATCGGTTCACGAAGCTGAATATTTTCTGATTGATATGCAAAAATTGCTTCATCAGTATCTGCAAAGGTTATCATGGTTTTTTCATCTTTTCCATCAAAAAGCGGATCAACGGTCGTGTAATAATAACAGCCAATAACCATTTCTTTATTCGGTACGGTAATGGGGGACCCGTCAGCCGGCTTTAGCAAATTTTTCGTAGGAAGCATCAAATGCTCAGCTTCAAACTTACTTTCCCGAGACAATGGAATATGTACGGCCATCTGGTCTCCGTCAAAGTCTGCATTGTATCCTGCACAGACACATGGGTGTATTTGAATAGCAGATCCTTCAATAAGAACTGGATAAAAAGCTTGTATACCCAATTTATGAAGCGTTGGTGCCCGGTTAAGAAGCACTGGATGATTTTTAGTAATCTCTTCTAAAATATCAAACACTTCTGGAGTTCTTCTATCAAGTACATTTTTTGCATTCTTTACGTTTGGTGCAATACCTCTCACGATAAGTTCACGCAATACAAATGGCTTGAACATTTCGAGAGCCATTTCTTTTGGTATACCGCATTGGGTGAGTTTAAGTTCTGGTCCGACAACGATAACAGATCGACCGGAATAATCAACTCTTTTTCCCAACAAATTTTGTCTGAATCTTCCTTGTTTTCCCCGAAGCATGTCTGAAAGAGACCTCAATGGTTGAATAACAGCTCTTGATGACGGTCTTTGTGTTGCATCAATCAAACTATCAACTGCTTCCTGTAACATCCGTTTTTCATTCCGTAAAATAATTTCAGGAGCTCCAAGATCCATAAGATGACGCAAACGATTATTTCTATTGATCACTCGTCTATATAGATCATTTAAGTCACTGGTTGCAAAACGTCCACCGGTCAATTGAACCATAGGTCGAAGGTCAGGAGGAAGAACCGGAAGAGTCTTTAGGACCATCCAGAGAGGGCTCACCTCAGATTTTCTCATGCTATCCACAACCCGAAGTCGTTTTGTTGCTTTTATATGTCGTTGTCCTGTGCTTTCCAAAATTTCTTCACGAAGCTCAGCTGCTAATTTTGCTAAATCAATTTTCTTGATAACTTCAAGCACAGCTTCTGCACCCATTCCAACAGAGAAACAGGAGATCGCATCGTATTCGGTCAGCTTTAAATATTCATCTTCTGTTATGGTAGATAATGTTTTAACGCTTTTCACCAAACTGATAAGCTGATCGATGACTTCTTTAATTTTTCCAGATTCTTTCTCTATCTGTTCATCTAATTGTAGAAGCTCATGTCTTTGTTTCAAATCTATTTCCGATAAAGCCAAATCCTGAGCTTCTTTATTGTGAATTTTTTCCTTGATGTCATTTTTTTCTTCTGTATGCGCTTCTTCCAATTTTTTCTTTTCTTCTTTTACGCGTTTTTTTACTTCTTCTATCCGGTCATCTCCTTGTCCTGTCAACTCACCAATCATCTTTTTTTTCTTGTCATCATCAACAGCAGTAACTAAATATTGAGCAAAATAGATAACTCCTTCTAACGCTCGAGGGCTCATGTCAAAAAGAAGAGATAATTTTGACGGTGCTCCTTTAAAATACCACACATGCGCAACAGGTGCGGCAAGAGTAATATGTCCCATTCTTTCCCGTCTGACTTTACTTTGCGTCACTTCTACACCGCATTTATCACAAATAATTCCACGATATCGGATACGTTTGTATTTACCACAGTAACATTCCCAATCCTTGGTTGGACCAAAAATGCGTTCATCAAATAATCCGTCTTTTTCGGGTTTAAGGGTCCGGTAATTGATTGTTTCAGGTTTGGTGACTTCTCCATGGGACCATGATTTAATATCATCTGGAGATGCAAGTCTGACTACTAATCCTGTAAAATCGACGATATTTCCAAATGTTGATTTAAAATCTTTTGTATCCATAGGTTTATTCTTCCTTTGTTTTTACCTGTTCATCTTCCGGAACTACTAAATCAGCTTCACTTTCCTCTTCAACAATACTTTCACCGCTTTCTTTCATCAATTCTTCCGCTGCTTTGACCACCTGCTGATCATCGTTGGCATCATCCGCTGGAATTGCCTGAAGCGGTGTATCTGTCAAAACTGGAATTTGAGGTTGATTTCCTGCAGTCACAACACCAACCGGGAAAATATTCAATCCCAATGCCTGAAGTTCTTTTACCAACACTTTAAATGATTCAGGAACAGATGACGCTGGAATATCAACCCCTTTAACAATAGATTCAAATGCTTTTGCACGCCCCAGAACATCGTCTGATTTGATTGTCAACATTTCCTGGAGTACATGTGCTGCCCGATGTGACTCAAGCGCCCATACTTCCATTTCTCCCAACCGTTGTCCTCCCATTTGTGCTTTTCCTCCGAGAGGCTGTTGCGTAACAAGTGAGTAAGGTCCTGTTGAACGGGCATGGGTTTTATCCTCTACCATGTGGATAAGCTTGAGTATGTATCCTATTCCAACAACAATTTCTTCTTTGAAAGGTTGGCCTGTTTTGCCATTGTACAGAAGAGTTTTTCCTGATACAGGGAGATTTGCTTCCTTTAGTTTCTCAATAATTTTTTCCTCTTTAATTTTTTCAAATACGGGAAGAGCAATTTTAATGTTCAATTTTTTGGCAGCCAATCCGAGATGAGCTTCCAATAACTGACCCAAATTCATACGAGCAAGAACAGAAAGCGGTGAAATAATAACATCCACCACAGTTCCATCGGGTAAATATGGCATATCAGAAACTGGCATAATTTTGGAAATAACACCTTTGTTTCCATGTCTTCCTGCCAACTTATCTCCGATAACAATTTTTCTCATTTGCGCCACTTTTACAATAATTTTTCTATTTGTTCCTGGCTCTATTTCGTCGCCTTTTTCTTTATCCAATATAGAGACATCTATAACTGTTCCCCGTTCGCCATGAGGAACACGCAAGCTTGTATCCCGAACTTCTCTTGCTTTTTCTCCAAATATTGCCCGAAGAAGTCGTTCTTCAGCAGTAAGCTCTGTTTCGCCTTTTGGTGCGATTTTACCGACTAAAATATCATTTGGTGCAACTTCAGCGCCAACGACGACAATTCCGTTTTCATCTAAATTCCTAAGAGCTTCTTCTCCAACATTTGGGATATCACGTGTAGTCTCTTCTGGTCCTAATTTAGTATCTACTACACTTGCCTCATATTCTTCAATATTTATAGACGTAAAAACATCTTCTTTTACCAAACGATCTGATATAACGATAGCGTCTTCATACCCAAGTCCGTCATAACTCATATAAGCAACAACGACATTTGCTCCGAGAGCCAAATCTCCGCCATCTGTTGCCGGACCGTCAATTAAAATATCACCTTTTTTCACTTTATCTCCTGTTTTAACCAATACTTTTTGGTTGTAACAGGTTGATTGAGCAGAACGTTTGAATTTTTCAAGAGTAAATACTGATTCCTGATCATTTCTATAAGTAATTTTCACAACTGACGCATCAGCGTATGTAATAATACCGTCATCTTTTGCACTAATAACTCTCCCCATAGATTCAGCTACTGATTTTTCCATATTTGTTCCAATAATCGGAGCTTCAGCTTTCAGAAGTGGAACTGCCTGACACTGCATGTGTGTACCCATGAGCGCTCTGTTTGCTTCATCATGAGCTAAAAATGGAATGAGAGAAGCAGGAGCGCCAACAACTTGTCGAGGAACAACATCAATATATTCTACAAGTGAGCTGTCAGTTTCTAAAAATTCTCCCTTATAACGAACTGGAATACGGTCATCAACTATACACCCATCAGCATCAAGATTTATCTCTGCATGCGTAATATAATGATACTGTTCGTCACTGGCATCCAAATATTCAACAACATCAGCAACATGCATTTTTACAACTCCATCTTTTTCAATTTTTTCAACTTTTCTGTATGGTGTTTCTAAAAATCCATATTCATTTACTCTCGTGTACAAAGCCATATACGTTACAAGTCCGATATTTGGTCCTTCTGGACTTCTCACGGGACAAATTCTTCCGTATTGTGAAGCATTAATGTCACGGATGGAAAACGATGCACGTTCACGGGATATACCACCAACACCCATAACGGTCAAACGTCTAAGATTGTCTATTTCTGCTAAAGGATTTGTCTGGTCTAAAATCGTAGATAATTGACTTGTGCGGAAAAAATCGTTGATCGTGGCAATAATTGGCCGTGCATTTACAAGCTGTGTTGGGACTAAATCCATAGCCTGAGGACCTGCTAAGCTCATTTTTTCCCTTATAGAACGCTCTAAACGCAATAATCCAACCCTAAACGCGTTGGTTGCAACCAATTCACCGACACGACGAACTCGACGATTTCCCAAGTGATCAATATCATCAACATCACCTTTTCCATGGACAATTGCAAGGAGCGTCTTGATAGCGCCGATAATATCATCTTTTGTAAGTACCCAATTCTCTTTTATATTTGGTACGTTGATACCCAATCGTTTATTCATTTTATATCGACCTACGCGTTCCAAAGAATATTTCCTGTAATCAAAAAACATTGAATTCAAAAGCTCTTTTGCATTATCCAATACTATTGGTTCTCCCGGGCGGAGTTTTCTATATAACTCCAAAACCGCTTCAGAATAATTTGTCGTGGTATCTTTCACGAGAGTCGTATCAATATAGCGGTGATCAGGATTTACATCTGCATCTTTAAATAATTCTTTTATTTCTTCGTTTGATCCAAAACCAACAGCTTTCAGGAATGTTGATGCTACAAACTTTCTTCTTCTATCGATTCTGACCATAAGACAATCATTTCTAGTAATAAAGAATTCTAACCAACTACCATGCATAGGTCTAATTTCAGCGCTATATAACATTCTTCCTGAGGAAGGATCCATTTCTCCTGTAAAATAAATACCCGGAGATCGAACAAGTTGATTGACGACGCATCGCTCTATACCATTGATAATGAATGTTCCATTTTGCGTCATAGCCGGTATATCGCCCAAAAAGACTTCTTGAGTTACTTGGTGACCGGTTTGTTTGTTGGTGAGTGTAGCGATCACTTTCAATTGCATATCAAAGGTGAGACCTTTTTCAATAGCAATTTTTGGAGTTAATCTTGGTTTTGCAAAAAAATAATCACCAAATGATAGTTCCCAATTTTTTCCAGTGAAGTCTGATATAGGAGAAATTTCTGTAAGAAGTTCTTTTATACGATGATCCAAAAACCATTGATAACTCT
>Ga0172379_10005355_pt1 | contig 18010 bp, 24 predicted proteins | sample GrowelOW334metaG_FD_119756 | JGI IMG/M metagenome (GOLD analysis project Ga0172379, IMG submission 119756) | Groundwater microbial communities from an aquifer near a municipal landfill in Southern Ontario, Canada - Groundwater well OW334 metaG | ecosystem: Environmental > Aquatic > Deep... | reverse complement strand
ATTCCCGTCATCTCCACATTAGGGAACTTTTGGCATAGATTTCTTTACTTTGCCCTTTGTTTCCAATATCGTCAGGAGGTTCTATTGAACCCCGTATACGATTACTCTCAGAAACTACTTCTTGAAGCACCAGAAGAGGTTTTTCTACTTGGATATGAATACCTCTATCCTTGAGAATATGCTCTGTTCCCAAAGCCGTTATAATTTGTCTTCTCTTGGCAATATCGCCATTTTTGAATTCCTCTCTGGCTCTTTCCGCAAAAGTCAAAGTACTCTCAAGACGAACAAGCCAATCATCTACTCTCTTGTCATCCCCCTCGAGCAAACGCTTTAACTCTTTTTTCTTTTCTAGAAGCTCTGACTCTTTACGCTTATACATTTCACTATCAACTTTCCCCTCAAGAAGCAACTCAGCCCAAGAATCTAACCTAGAAACACAATCCTCATAATCCCTCTGGTGAATTGAAATGAGTTTGTTTCTATCACCCTTTTCACTTTCATGTAGTTTCTTTAATTCTTCAACAGCCCATTTATGAAACTCCGGTGGAATTTCAATCTTAGAAAGAAACTCATCGATTTGTTTCTCCAGTACTTTTACTTCAACGGACTTCTCTGTGCAATTTTTAGATACATTGCCCGCACAGTGATAGTAGATATAGTGATGTGAGTTTCCATTTTGTTGAATTTTAAATTTTTCTTCAGCCGTAATCCGAGCTCCACAATCAGCACATCTCATAAGTCCAGTATAAGCAAAAATGTGAGTTTTCGGTCTAGGTCTCCCTTCTCTACCCAAAAGAAACTGGATTTTGTCATACTCAAACTTTGTAATCATTGCTTTGTGATTCCCGACATACCAGTTTCCACTTCTCTCTGGGTACTCAAACTCACCATAATAAAAAGGACTGGTGAGGATACGATACATATTTGATTTTCCCATGGGCTTAGATGGATGTTTTTTTGTTTTCCGAGTTTTTAATTGTAATTCTTTATCAGCTATCCCTGTTAGTTGAAGAGGGTTATATTGTCCAGTAAGCATTAAATCAAATAACTTCCTGACTTTAGGGAATCTTTCTTCGTCAACCAGAATTTCTTCTAACCCTTTTGTGTGATATTTACTATTAAGATATCCAAGAGGAGCAACACTCGGTCTACGACCTTGTTCTACTTTTCCTTTCAATCCTCTTTTAATATCTTTGCTCAAATTCAAACTGAACTGATTAGCCATTCCAAAATGTAAGTAAAGAAGTATTGTATCGCCCTCTGGAATGTAAACACCGTCTTCAGTTCTAATTTCTTTGATTATTCCATTTTGAAGCATCCAGATTATTTGACCGCCATCTACTGAATTTCTCGCCAGACGATTAAGTTTCCAACAAATAATACCTTGTACTTTATGACTTACAATCATTTCCAGCATTTCAGCGAAGACTGGTCTTCCGAGAGTTTTTGCTGACCTTTTTTCAGTAAGAGTTTTAACGATATTACAACCTGTACCAATACGATCAATTTCTTTTAACTGATCTTCAATAGAAGTGATTTGTTTTTCCTCCTGATCCGTTGACTTACGAGCATACGCTACATATTTAATTTTTGTATTTGTTTCCATATTCCTTTATTGATACCAAATCATTAAGGGACTCAATCTCCCTTGATTTCATTTCAATCAATTCTTCTTCCAGTTTCTCCCGAGATAAAGATTGAATCCTTAGAATTTCATCCGCAATCCGATAGTCCTTTAATGATTCAATGTCTTCCATACAACTTAGAAAATATGGTAAGAATACTTTATTTTCATAGATATATTATACCACATATTTCCACACTTGTATAGGTTAATTGTTAATAACTTTATGTAATCACACACGCCAGAGAGAGTGGGAGTATGTCTTACCCTCACTCTCACGTTAACAAGTGAACAACATTAACTTTGAGGAGGTGTGTTTTGTCCCAGAGAGTCATCCCCAAATATTTCTTTGTATTGTTCATCCGACATTGGTTTGCGATTTTTCTCTTTCTCCTGCATCTCTTTCCTTATTCTCTCCTCCTTTTCTTTCTTTTCTCTCCTCTCTTCCTTTAACTTCAAATTCTTAAGTCTCTCAACTTCATCCACAATTCGCTTCACCCCATTTGGATTATTCTCTGGAAACACGAATAGTGAATCAAGACCATATCGTTTCGCTAACAACCGAATTTTGGGATACTCTTTTGCAATAGAGATATAGAACCCCCGACCGTCTCTATCCACTCGAAAGCCCATCTTTCGCACATACCAGCCGATTTTCTTTGCAGATACCTTCGACCCTGGATACTTCATCACGCTCATCGAACTTGAGTGGTACTCTTTTGTCTCCCTGTTTGAATATTCCTCATAATGAAGAGAGTTAAACCTCTCCGCTAGGTCTACACCTGTGCGAATCTTGCCCACATACTTGATTCCAGACTGAGTAAGAAGATCCAACACACAGAGAAGTATGTCATTCTCCACGGAATCGGCTTGTTCACTACTTAATTCTTCCTCGTACTCGCCAAGAAATTTAACAACATCTTCCAACGCTTGGGCGCATAGCATTTTTGCCACACTCACTATCGCCAGCCCAGTCTGTTTTAATCTTGGCAAACTAACCTCTCCTAATGCTTCCTCGTTTGCCACAGCCAACTCATAATTTTTGAATCTGAACATAATGAGTTTGTTCCTTAGCAACAACGCCTCTTCTTTGAAATTTCCGGAAATCTCAATCGGTCTGGTGTTCTTTGCTAGAGGATACATCCATTGTGTTAAACATCGACTTTCAAGAGCAATGTCATTGAATCTAGCCATTGAAGCTATTATCTTTGGACCAAAAACATCAAATATTTGTATATACATTTTTCCAGTTGGAGATTTATCTACTCTCGAGACTGGCGTACCAGCGCTATAGCCCTGACGCAATACTTGACGCATATCGGCAGATTCCTTTTCACTCAACTCCGCTTCATCAAACACTAAAGTTGGGTTAAATAAATCAAGAGTCCTGAATAATGCCGCATTACTAATAGACCCACCCGCCATAACTGTTTTGTAGCACAAATGCCCAGCTGCTGAAAGCAGACGACTTTTACCCGTTCCGAACAATCCGACTACTCGAAGATAAGGAATGTTTTGGAATTTGTCATAGACCCATGACAGCATGACATACACTGCAACTACGGAAAGAAACGCTTCTGGAAGTTGCACATACTTATCAATGAATGCTCGCACTTCGTAATACAACGCTTCATTGCTTTGATAGTCTCCGACTCTTGAAGGGAATAAAACATATTTAGTTCTAAGAATATCCTGGTTTGGGGCAAAAGGAGCAAAGAGGGTCTTACCATTAATTCTCACTTTGTCTTCCAGGGTGACCTTTCCATCTTTGTAAACCGCTAGTTTTGATTCACACGCTCTGGCATCATAAAGCATCTCCACCAGTGATCCGTCTTGGAGAATACACGATGCACCCTTCAACTCTTTATCTAATCCGTCATCCTCTTCGCTGTCTTCATTCTCTGGGGTAGTGCCTTCTGTCTTGCTTTTTTCATCCCCCTCAATTTTTTTAGGAAGAGTTTTATTTTCCTCCTCACTCTCAGATTCTACTTTTGAATTTTTATGTTCGTCCATTTTTTTGATTTGATATTAACTAGTAATTTTGTTCCCTTTTTCGTCAGGGACATCTGCTACACCCGGCATATTGTATACAACTCTGTAAACCTCAACTAAGCGCTCGGCTTTTTGCCTTGCTTCCTCTTCAGAAAGCTTTTCGTTAAAGCACTTGAGATACATCCTTTGAAAATTGTGTATCGACCTATTAGTGAATTGCATAAAAAATGGCCACCGCATATTGATGCACTGGCCTAGGTAGAAACAAAATAAGACAAGAAGACTAGGCGCTCATCGCGCATCTTTCCTGTCTCAATGGACATTAGATATTTGGTTGTATTTTTACAATAGCACTTTCAAAAATCCTGTCATGTGGATAACTTAACAAAATTACAAAAAACAGAATTATGACACAAGAAATTGATTTAGAATATGACAAAATATCCATCGAGTTGGTAGTTTTTTAAAAAAGATATATAGAACCATTACTATACTAGTAGAAATGCCTGAGATGTGATCGTAGAATCACGCAGGGTAATTTAAGTGTGTATCCTATCCTGGTCGTATATAATAGATATTTAATCCAGTGCCCAGTTATTTACAAGACTGGAAGAAAGTCTGAAAGCGGTATGAAGCACGAAGAGGTTATTTGGTTAAATCTCTCGCTTAAAAATAAACTGAACTGCTGTTGTCCGAGTACCATAACGAAAAGCATGAGCAACATTTGTTATAAGTGGAATCGTTTCACATAAACTCCAGCCCTGTTTTCCTAGATCGTTAAAAATCCCTTCCATTTTTTGAGTACTAAGGGGCACTGATATTTTACTTGTTCCAAACATTCCTTTTTTCTCTCCAGACTCTCTGAAAGCAACAGCATCATATAGATCTACATCACCCTTCATTTTTTCTCTCGCTTCTCCGGGACTAAACATTCCTGTTGTGAATTCTATAATTTTATATTCCCAGTTTTTCATAATTTATTTATTGTTTTTTATAATCACCGAGATAGAGTCAGTACTAGCATTTCCCGCCTTATCATATCCCTTTACGGTAATTTTATGTTCTCCATCTGAGTACTTTGTAGTATCCCATGAAATTTTTTCAGGACCCGCGCTACCAAAAGCAGTTACGATTTGAATAAGAGTTTCATCAATGTAATATTCTGCTTTCCCCATACCTGAACCTGGCTTTAACCCGGGTTGAACATCCTCAAACATATTAGCTACCCAAATACCCATAGTTCCATATACTGCACCATTGTTTTGAGCAATCGTTGGATTTGCTTGCCAAGAGTTAGCCATTTTTTGTAAGTATATTCTTGGTGGTGTTATGTCTATAGAAATCATATGAGCATCGGCTAGTTTTTGTGCTTCTTCTGTACTACTTCCAAACCACATCGTTTCGTCTTTTGCAATTGCATAAAAATTTTTATTTTCAGCTGGAGTTATTGTGTTAGATGTAAAATTTATACTACTACAAAGTTTTCCTGTTATCGTGCTATAAATTGCATTTGTATCACAATCTTTAGTCGTCTGTGTTATTGTTCCCGTCTCTTCTTGTTCAGCAGTTAATGATGGTTGTATTGTGTTTGTTAATATTGAATTTGCTTTTTCCCTAGAGGCTTTGCCAAAATATCCATCGCCACTTAATTTGTTAGCTAATTGAAATGCTATTACAGCTTTTCTTGTTCCCAGTCCAAATCTACCATCTATTTTGCCTGAATATACTCCTTGATCTTGTAGAAAGTCTTGAAGTTCTATTACAGCATCGCCACGAGAGCCATATTTTAAACTCATATCAAAGAAACCAAAAACTGACACTGGTAAAAATAAACTTAAAACAAAAATAGATGTAAATATCTTTTGGAATTTCATAAATTTCTCTTTTTGTTTTTTATTAATAAATTCCTGTGTTGGGAAAACAAAAAGCCCACCACTTAGGTGAGAGCTTTCGCCCTCCATACCAGTTTCCCGATATGGTCTGTCAGACAACCCCAAATGATGGGTTTTTTATGTCTGACAGAACTTTCTTCACCATGCTATTGAAATATCAATAGTTTAGGCTACTTCTAAAATATTCAGTTGTATACTTATATAGTATTACTTGTTCCGTGAAATGTAAAATAGAAGGAAAATTCTCTCTAGGTTAACTCTATGCCAAAAATAATTTGATATGCTATTGATTCAAATTTGTCTGCAAATTTCATAAATTGTTTTTTAGGAAAACACGATTCAAATATAGATACTCTGTCGTAAGAATGACAAGAAACACCAGCGTGTGCGATTCTATTATGTCTGGTATATAAAATACGATCAACTAATAATTTATTTTTCTCTAAAAGTTTAGATATTTTAGAATAAATTCTTAAAAATTCAGTACTTGTAAGTGAGGGTAGCAACTTTTTTAATCGGTTACGATCAAGGATATATTTACCTTGTTGATTTTTTGAAATTTTCATAGATAACTTTCCTCGTCCATCAATAAGAGCTGATATTTGGGATATTGCAAAAGAGCAAGACATTTCTGATATAGATTTGTAGTCTATATTTTCTTTTACAAAACCCTTTTTTTGTTTTTGGGATAATTCAAGGAGTCTTATTGCTCCCATTGCTAGCATGGCACGCCATTGCATTTCGTTTACAAAGTTTTTTGAAAACTCTGGTAGTTTATCATACGGAATTGAATTTTTAGTTCTCATATTATATTAAACGAGCATCCATGATTTTTATAGTAATGGTCTGGTCACTCACACGATAAAGTTTTGCAAGGTCTTGAACATTTTTTATTTTTGCAAAATCTTTTTTTATAAAAATAGTAGGTACTAGTAATTCTGCCGCGAATTGATTCGCCTCTGTTTCATTTACAGACCCATCATTGGTATTTTTATTACAACCATGTTCTAATAGCAAGTGACCAATCTCGTGGGCGATAGTGAATCTACGCCTACACCATGGATGTGCTCCATTGAAACCTATTGTTGCATATTCAGCATCAACTTCCTTGCAAACAACGAGTAGACCAGAGACTTTTTCTCCTACAACTATTTTCTTCACATCAAGCTTGCATTTCGTTTGTAAATGTTCAATCACTTGTTGAAGTGATACAGGTGCTTTAGAAATTTTTATATCTTTTATTATTCTCTGAGCGAGAGTTTTTGCAAGTTTCTTTCTAGGTCCAAATTTGGGAATATCATCATCTTGCATCTTTTTTCTGTTTAGCTAATTCAATAAATCTTTCTATTATTTTTTTATCATCTTCAGATAAATCTTTATCTGCACGCAGAGCAACCTGAACATCAAGCACCTCTTCTTTTTGTCCGAGAAAATATTTAATGTCCCGTTTTAAAATTTCACTAACGCGTTGTAAAAGAGGAGCAGTGACTCCACGTTCTCCACTTTCAATAAGGGAAATAGCCGCCGGAGATTGGAATCCAAGTTTTTCCGCTAACTCAGCCTGAGAAATCTTCATATTTTCCCTAGCTTCTTTAATCCTAGCCCCTATAGTATTGACCCTATTTTCATCTTTTTTCATATTGTAATTATATACTTTTCAAAAGGAGTTGACAAGTACTTTCGTTTTTGCTATACTTGATTTAGCGATATAGAAATATTGCTAAAAACATTATAAACTAAGGACAAAATAAAGAATATATGCATACTTATCTTGTTTCATACGATTTAATCCAACCTGGGAGGGATTATACCACTTTATACGCTAATCTGAAAAGTTATGGTACATGGGCAAAGCCCCTGGAATCGGTTTGGTTAATCAAAAGTAGTCTTGGGGTTGAACAGCTTCGAAATTCTATTCAAGCTTATATGGATGCAAACGACAAAATATTTGTTGTTGAGGTCACAGGTAAGGCGGCAGCGTGGCGCAATCTTTCTGTCGAGATAAGCACTTGGATTAAAAATTCATTATAAAAAATGTCGAAATTTTAATAAAAAAAAATAATAAATAAAATATATGGGATCAGGAACAAGTAGAAAAAGTAATGATTCAGTTATCATTAATCGACCGAAGATACAAAGGGGTTCTGGCACAGGCGGTGGCCAGGGACATAACAGAGATATGAATAGTATCTGTCCTCCAACACTTAAAGTAAGGCTAAATCCTAAAAAACCATTACCTGAGGGTTCTCATCTAACTTTAGAAAAGGAGAATATTGTTTTCTTTGATCAAAAAGTCGGTTTATTAACAAAAGCCCAGCTCACAACTCTAACTCGATGTATTGCAGAGGGATTTCGTTATTCGGGAAAGGTAGTAAATGAAAAGGGCAATCAATATGGGGTCTTTACACGACAATGATGAAACACATACTAAATCACTTTTTTCACTTTTATGTGAAAGTGGTGAGTTTTTTCCTTACATTCACACAGACGAGGCAAGTGTTGTAAAATCCTCTTGCCAAGAAAATGGAAGAAGAAATATTATCACATGTAAAGACAAAAATCTTAACGAATTTTTGTTGGAAGTAAATTCACTGGATATGAATACAGTTCATTTAAATGGAGTTGATATACTGCTTGGAGAGTATATTCCAGTTATACCAAGAAAATTTTTTAAATCCTCAGCAACTTTTATTCCACAAAAAATAGTTGCCATTTCTCTTAGTGACATATTTGTTAGTCCACCTCTTAATTTGAAAGACAAAAAATATCATGTGTCTCCGACTCTAAAAATCAATCGAAAAGTATTGTATAATCCAGTATTTAAAAATAAAAAAGTAATTCTATTATCTGATGCGCGAGATGTTTTATTGGAACACTTGTGGTGGAATAGAAAAAAAATAAAACTATTTGATATTCTTGCTAGAATTGGATTCTACGCTGTTTCTACTCCAAATTTTTCACTTTTTAAAGGAGAATGTCCAATGGGACATGCTTGGAATATAAAAAAGGGGTTGATATATGGAGAAGAACTTGAAAAACGAGGAGTTATGGTTATCCCACATATTTACGCAGTTCACGTTAAACAACTAGAAAGGTGGTGTGATTGGTTAAAAAGGAATCCTAGTGTAAAAACTGTTGCAATGAACTGTCAGCTACAACGAAAAAGTATTGTGGGGAGAGATATCGCTGTAAATGCCTTAAAACATATATTAGCAAATACAGATGTTAGTATTATATTAAACGGAAGTGATAAACGAATACTTTCGCAACTAGAAAAATTCAAAACTCGATTGTATACTGCTAGTTCTGGTGCTTTCAAAAACCTAGAAATCAAAAAGCAGATGTCTCCCTTTCTATACAAAAGCTGGATAGAAAATACGCGAAAAGTATCCGCTACCCCATAAGCCCTTTTTTAGGCCTATTTTTTTTATTTAGTTATTTAACATCATTAACTTCGTTAACATCCTGGATAGTGAGGTGTGGGGAGGGGTTCTATTGGGATTAGTATTTATCCTATTTTAGGAATAATCTATCCTTTGAGAGGATTCTGAGGACACTCAACCATTACCAAGTGTTAACGATACTAAGACTAGAACAAACATCAGGTTCCAGTAGATAGGTTCTAACATCATTTATTAGTTTCCACTCGACAACTAATATCCTTCTTTTTTGAAGAGTTTTCTTAATTCCCTTATTACTTCCCCATTGATTTGACAAATTCTACTTTCTGTAAGACCCAGCTCTTTTCCGACGTCTTTTAAAGTCATTCCCTTAAAGAAATGCTTATCTATAACTTTTCTTTGCATACTATTTTCATCTAATTCAGATAAAAATATATTCAATAATTTAGTTACATCGGACTTTAAAATCTCTGGATTGGAAGAACCAGGAATATGTGGATCCATTTCAAGTGCGATTTCATCTAAAAAACCATTTTGGGGTTCTTCATCATCTATTCTCCTAGATTCAAACACAACCCCAGCGCCAACAGGATATTTCTTAAGCCTTTTTTGATATTGTTCTAAAGTTAAACCCATTTCACTGGCAACCTCTCCTTCTGTGGGTTCTCGATGAAATCTATGTATCGCGGCTTCAACAGCTTTTTCACGTTCTTTTAGAAAATCAAAATGAACACGACTTAAAACACTTTCTTTTCTTAAATTATCTAAAATCCTTCCCCTTATAATAATACTTGCATAAGTATCAAAACTAGCGCCATTTGAACTTTCAAAATGTTTCGCCGCCTCGATAAGTCCCTCTGCTCCCCAAGAAATAAAATCTACGAGTCTTTGGTTTGAACCATTATTTTTTATAGTACCCAACATCTTTTCAGCAATTTTTTTTACTAATTCATATTTCCCTTCAACAAGTTTTTGTTGTTCTTTGGTTAAAGGAACACCTTTGTCGTGTTTTCTATCTACAGCCTCCTTTTGGGGTTCTAACATTAATCCTTCCATGAAAGGGATTGTATCATATTACTGTATTGGGTAAAACATTGACTTTCGGGCACTAATACGCTATTATCTTGTAGTCAAAGGTTTTCCTAGACATATCTTTACATCAATTGCGTGAAAGAATAAACAACCAAATAAGGGCGACGGAACTTCGGGTTTTAGACAGTGAAAATAAAAATCTCGGTGTTTTAAGTATAAAAGACGCTCTAGAATTAGCGCAAGCTAAGGGTTTGGATTTAATTGAGATAGGCCCAAATGCCAATCCCCCATTAGGAAAAATAATGGACTTTGGTAAGTATCAATACGAGGCCAGCAAGAAATTAAAGAAGTCTAAGGCAGGCGCAAACAAGACAGAAACAAAAGGTATTCAGATAAAGATAGGAACCGGAGATCATGATTTGGAATTAAAAGCGAAAACCGCTTCCAAATGGATAAAAGAAGGACATAGAGTGAAAGTGGAACTCTTCCTCGCCGGACGCGCAAAGTATATGGATGAAAAATTTTTGCGAGAACGTTTAGACAGAGTTTTACATTTAATTACGGAAGATTATAAAATATCAGACGCTTATAAAAAAGGTCCAAAAGGTTTAACAACAACGATTGAAAAGAAATAGTTATAAATAAAGTAAAAAAATATATGGGTAAAGGAATGAAAACAAATAAGTCATATAGCAAGAGATTAAAGATTACAAAGTCTGGAAAGTTGATTGCGCGCAAGCCTGGTTTCAACCACTTCAACGCAAAACAATCCCGAAACAAACAACTAGCCGGCAAAAAGGGCGCTACTTTCATAATCAAAAACAAGCCAAGATCTTATTTGTTGCCTTTCAGTTAATATTTTATAAATTTACAACTAATCATTTATGACAAGAGTAAAAAAGGGAGTACATGCATTAAAAAGACGAAGAAGTGTTTTGAAACAAACCAAAGGTTTTCGTCATGGACGAAGCACAAAAGAACGCCAAGCAAAAGATGCTCTTTTGCACGCAGGAGCTTATTCTTTTGCTCACAGAAGAGACAAGAAATCACACAATAGAAAACTTTGGAATATAAAAATAAACGCAGGCGCTCGCGAGCTCGGAATGTCTTATTCTATGTTTATGGGAGCCCTCGCAAAGAAAAAGATAATGCTTGATCGCAAAATCCTAGCTGACTTCGCTGAAAATCATCCAAAAACTTTTGAAAAAATTCTCGCTACAGTAAAGTAAACTAAAAAAATCCCCATTAGGGGATTTTTTTAGTTAAAATATTTTAGTTTTTAAAATTCTTCTCCTAAAAATTAACATAAAAACAAAAGCAAAAGTTATTATGCTAGCTGATAAAGGAAAGAGGTAAGTAACTATATTGTAATGTTCTAAGGCAATCAAGTTTATCGCATGTTTAGAACCATTCATAACATAAGTAGAAAATGTTTCAGAAAATGGTTTTTCCCAAGACTTTCTTACCGTCGGAGCAAAAGCTAATATGTTAGTTATTGAAAGTAGTATTGTTGAAAAAACTGGTTGCTTAACATAAACCCAAAGAATTAACGCAATTAATGCTAAAACAAAGAATACAATATCAGAAATGGTTATTTTTTTCTCACCTTTATATAAACTTAAAACAAAAATAAAAAACACCGTAACACTGATAGCTAAAGAAACAAAAGCCCCAATCCCTGCCCCAGAGCTTATTTGTAAACCAAACACAAAAGCATTTATAAGTCCAAAAAGAAACCAAGTAAAAGCATGTGGTGTTGTTTTACCTTTAATGATATCTCTTATGTACGGAGCATACGCAACAAAATTCAGAACAATCGCAACAATACCAAAAAAAAATTTTATATCTAACATTAGATTTTATATTCTCCTACTTTGTCTTTCTTTATGAGAGTCACAATATCTTCCAAAAGCTTCTTTGGGTCTGCACCACTGACAATCTTTGCATTTGGCCTGTTACTTTTTTCAAGTATTTCCTTCAATTCATCACCCATTGCCCATGGTCCTTCAAAAATGCCAATAGGCTTCCCGTCTTCAAAAGCGACAGTAAATTCATGAATAGTTCCGATACGCCCACATCCACAAATGACAGCATCTGAGGAACGAGTAAGTAATATGTCACGTCCAGGATAACCGAAACCTGTATAAACTATCAAATCCATATAATCAAGAGGAAGTTTATAAACTTCCACGTGCTCTTTTTCAGTAGCAGCAGGAGAAAAACCAATAGATATTCCGCCAAGTTCTTTTACTCCCATCGCAACCCAAAAAGGAAAACCAGTAGTGGCACCGGTGACCAAAACCAATCCTTGTCGTGCAATCTCACGCCCGAGCTCTTTTGCTTTATCAAGAGCGCCTATTCCACAATGACCCGTCTCTGCCGCACCTGAAACACAAATCTTTATCTGATTATGCCCATGCTTGTTTGTATTATTTAAAAAAGAATCCATGTTGATATTATATCATAACTTAAAAAAATAAAATAAAATTTTAAAGAATCTCGTCACAGGTGTAGTTTCTTTTTATTTTCTAGCAAGAAAAAGTCACACTGCTTCCCTGTTCCGGAGCATAAGCCTCAAGACCTAAATAATCTCTTAATTTTTGTACTAAAAACATGGAAGATTTCGGCTCACCCATAACCACAAAAACTTTTTTCAAAGTATCCTGTGTGTCTTCAACAAAAGCAAGTAAACCATCTGAATCTTTATGTCCTGAATATCCTGAAATCGTTACGATGTGTGCTCGGACTGCCACATCTTCACCTGTTATGCGCACAGTTTTTACTCCCTCTTGAATTAAACGCCCTAGACTGCCAACAGCCTGATACCCAGTGAGGAGCATGGTGTTGTTTGGATCTGGAAGATAATGTCTCTCGTGGTGTACTATACGCCCACCAGTAGACATTCCGCTACCAGCAATGACAATCTTTGGATTAGGCACATCTGCAATCATTTTTGATTCTTCTGATCTTAAAGTACTGTGTAATCCAGGAAAATCAAATAAATATTTATCATGAGACATTGCTTTTTGCGCGTTCTCATTAAAATAACTCCCAAATTGTTTAAAAACGTCAGTTAAACGAATTGCTAGAGGAGAATCAAGGAAAATAGGCATTACGGGTATGCGATTATTTTCTACCAAAGAATCAAGTTCAAATAAAAGCTCTTGGGAACGTTCTAGAGAAAAAGTCGGAACAATTAAAGTACCCTTTCTCTTATAATTATCCTCAATTACCCCTTCTAAATACCTCCTACGGTCATCTCTGGACTCATGATTTCTGTCTCCATAAACAGATTCCATTATTAAATAATCAATATCAGTAACTTTTTCGGTGTCTGGAAGTATTGGCGAAGGACTATTGCCCAAATCTCCAGTAAAAAGAATTTTCTTACCATTATAAATAAATTGCACCATAGCTGAACCCAAAATATGCCCTGCGTTCAAAAAAGATACCTCCAAATTCGGAGTGATTTTTATATTTTCATGATATTCAAAACTTTTCCAAAGAGATAGGGCTGATTCTATATTTTCCGCAGTATAAATTTCTTCTAAATGAAGCTCTGTGTTCTTGGACAAAATACTTGCAGTGTCTTCAAGTATCGGTCTGGCTAGTCCATGAGTGGGTTTTGTGGAATAAATTTTTCCATAAAAACCTTCGTGAATAAGTTTTGGAACACGTCCTAAGTGGTCAACATGCGCATGGCTGACAAAAAGGATATCTATATCTTTTGAGTTATAAGGAAAAGGATCCCAGTTTATATCATCTGCTATTTTTACTCCTTGGGTAAGACCACAATCTATTAAAATTTTCTTACCGTCAATCTCAAGAAAAAAATTTGATCCTGTAACAGTGCCCGTTCCTCCACAAAATGTTATTTTAACGATTTTTTCCATTCCTTTTATTGTAACACAATTCTTTTAAAGAAATAAAAAACAGCTAATCCCCCACCGGCTAAATCAAAGAAAATATCTGAAAATGTATCTAAAGAGTTAAAAAGGTTTACGGCAATAATATTATTAAATAGTATTTCAAAAACCTCCCACCCTATTCCAATAAAAAATACAAAAGCTAATACTTTTAAAATTGCGCTGAAAGAATTTTCTTTTTGTGGAAAAATATAAAAATATACAAGCCCAATCCAAAATCCACCAAGAAAATGCATAATCATATCGAAATACCAAATAGAAAAATACCAGTAAAAATTATTTGCGAGAAAATTAACTAAAAAAATAAAAAAAATAAGGAATATCAGACGTTTTGTAAGTTTTATTCTATCCATTTCAGTATTGTATCATTCTTGAAAGAAAACACCCCGCGAACGGGGGCTCTTCTTAGGACTATTTCTGATGTATTACCATAGCTCAAAGCTAGGTGGGTGTCAGACGTGATAGGCCAAGGCCTAACTCGATCGAGACTCCCATTAAATAGTGTTCTAGGTAATAACCGGAAATAACCCTACTTAAATCGTATACCCTTTTTGCAAACGAAGCAAGCTGGACAGAAAGACTTTTTTGTTTCTGAATTAAAAAAACAAAAATAACGAGCATTTAATACAGTTCTTTCTTGTAACAATCTTCACAATACAAAATTTGAGGGTTATTTTTGGAATAATTTGTTTTAAATTTTACGGGACACTTATTTCCGTGACCATGAGAATCATTTATACACATACAAATGCCATCACGCGACATTATTGGATTAAGTTTTTCCATTCTTGTGTAGAATCTACAGTTTGGACAAGTTCTTGGCAATGGTATATTAAAACGCTTATAAAATTGAAACTCCATTTGAGTTATTTTAAACGCACCAACACAACGATGCACGCATTTTTGTTTATCTCTACACTCGATTACTTTTCCAACAATGGATTCATCTACATCAGAAATCTTTTCAGGTAATTCTGACGATAATATTTCAATCTTGTAATCATTTATTGATTTAGAATAATTATCTTTTGGAAAATAATCGGAAGCGGAAGATTCCTCATAAGTAAACGGTGACATTTCAGGTGGAAAAAATTCTCCATATTTATATATTAAACCATCGACAGAAATATATGGCATTGAATTCATTTGTTCTTTTATTCTGGAAACAAGCTCTACGTACTCTTCTTTTGTATATTGCTTGTTAAAAATACAATATTGAGCTTTTTGTAATCCAACACAACCAAAACAATCTGACGATGAATGGCACAAAACACAATATTCTAAATCATGCGATGCTGGCCAACACTCATAACAAAACTTCAATTTTTGATTATTTTCTCCACAACTACCAGACTCATAAATTAATTCAGATACAGCTCCCCAACTTGTAAAATCATACACATCTTTAGAACGTCCAATAAATTGAGAAAAGCGAGCATTATCTATATTGTGGACTTCAAAACATTCCAAAGCATTGTTTGAAGCATATATATAATCACCTGTTACATTCTTATTCCTATTACCATGTATATACTGCCTAGGAAATTTTATTTTAAAATCATTTACTTTTTTTAATATTTTCTGTAATTTTGAAAAGGAACCATCATAAAGTTTATTAAATTCTTTTTCATATTCTTCTTTCGTATATTGCTTATTAAAAATACAATATTTTTTATTTCGAAGATTCACACAACCGAAACAATCAGTACAATTTCTACAATTATTAGAAAAATAAACATTATAACACTCTGCGCAATCACTACTCCAGAAAACTTTTTCACAATCCACAACAGAAAAAGTTTCATAACAAAGCCTAGAGTCTTTTGTTTCATAAAAATCCATACAATCATCACTTCCTTTGGAATGGAAACCATAAGATACATTTTCACTATTTGCTAAATTAAAACATAAATAAGCATTTTTTACGTTTGTAGCATTATTAGAATAATCACTATTTACACAATTCTCCATTGACCTAGCGCTTAAAGGAACCCTGTGCAATAAATCACGAAATTGCTCAAAAAATGTACGACTGAAATCAAAATCAACACCATAAAACTTTGAGTCCCATTTATCACTCCACCAATAATCGTGCTCATAAATTCTAACTTTTGACGATGGAGAATACATTGAAAATATTAAATCCCCCGTATGTTCATCTTTTTTCTTAAAAAGAAGATGCTCATTCCACCATAACAATCGACGGAAAAGACGACATTTGGGGCAAAAAGTCGGCGCCGGGACTTGCATTTTTTCGTAGAAAGATAAATCACCATCCTCAATAAGGAAGATATTTTTACAGCTTTGACATTTGATAGATAAAGACATAATTAAATTAAATATTTCTTAATTTTTTCTTCAAAATCTTCTAAAGATATATACAGTTCCGCATTGAAGCCAAACTTTTTTGCTTCTTCTACACTTTTAGGTCTGTCATCCCAAAACAATATCTCTTCTTTTTTAATATTTTTAAAATCTTTAAATATTTCTGAGAAAAATTCACGGCTTGGTTTTTTGTGACCTATTTTTGTGGAAGAATATACTCTATCAAAGATGCTAGAAAAACCAAGCTGATTGAGAAAATACTGTAGACGATATTTTTCTTGATTAGTTGCAAGAGAACATAATATTCCCCTACTTTTAAAATCATTTATATATTTTACTACGTCTTCATTAATATAAATTTCTCTAGAAAACCAAAGATTCAAAAAGGCTTCCACCCCCTTATCCCAACCCCAAACATTTAAAAATGGGGGTAGTATTTCCTTTAAATCAGCTTTACCTATTAAACATTCCTGAAATGGTCCATTAAAAAACAAAAGGAGACTTTCGGCATTTATACCATAATCTCTTGGAAGAAAAATACTCGGCCTCTCCTGTTTTATCGTCATTCCATCCGCATCAAAAATAATTACTTTGATCATAAAATTATTTTACCCCCAACTTCCTATGTATTTCATGGAGCATTATGTCATATTTTCCATCAATGACATGATCTTCTTTAGGAATTCCAATTTTTTCTAGAAAAACATAAAATCCTTCTTGAATTTTTTTACGATATTCTTTGTCAGCATGAGTTACAATCTTTTCTACCTCAACAAATTCACCCAAATCTTTTACATTATCTAAAACGATTTCCATATCCTTAAAATTTGTCTTTATTCTTTTCTTATCAACAAGAATCGTTTCCTGCCACTTTAAAAGTTTCAAAATTTCAATCATTTTTTCTCCTTCTGTAATTTCTATTTCTCTTTCAATTGAATCTGTTCGATTATTTTGTGAAATTTTCAAGGTAAAAAAGAATTTTTTACCTTGCTCACGCATACGAAGTACTGGTGTACCAATAGGAGGAGGAAATGGTAATCTTTCCGGAATAAAAATGTGGTCAATCTGATGCAAAACCTTACCAAATTTACAACCCAAATCTTGAAGTCTTTTCATAACTTCCTTTCTATTTTTAAGTCGTGCTTTTACTTCAACTTCGTACATAAATCATATTTTAACACAAAATCCCCTTTCGGGGATTTTGTAAGAATTATTTTGAACGCTTGTGAGACTTCCTCTTCTGGGTAAACATTTCGTGTACAGTTTCATAATCAAAAAGTTCGCTCTCGGAAAACCAATGCGCGATTTCTAACTTTGCTTCATTTACATCCCCAGAAGCATGAAGCAAGTTTGGTAAACCAACTTCTTCTTTATCTGCATGAGCAAAACTCATATGTGAATAATCTCCCCTAATTGTACCTGGCAATGCACTTTTTGATTCAGTTGCCCCTACCATTTTTCTAACAAAAGATACTGCTTCCACTCCTTCAATAACTGTAGCAATCACAGGACCTTCACTCATCATTTCTACCGTTATATCAAAAATCTTCTGATTGTGTCTAGATATCATTTTGCCGATAGTTTCGTAATGATGAAAATAATGCTTTAGATCTGGCATCATCATTTTCATACCAACAATCTTAAACCCAGTTTTTTCAAAACGAGACAATATCTCTCCCACCAAACCTCTCTGCACTGCATCAGGCTTAAAAATAACTAACGTTCTTTCATGTGAATTTTTCATAAATACATATTAGCATATTAAAAATAATTTTCCACTCTAATCATCCAAGTGTATAATTAAAAACCTTAATGGGT
>Ga0172379_10005354_pt1 | contig 18011 bp, 23 predicted proteins | sample GrowelOW334metaG_FD_119756 | JGI IMG/M metagenome (GOLD analysis project Ga0172379, IMG submission 119756) | Groundwater microbial communities from an aquifer near a municipal landfill in Southern Ontario, Canada - Groundwater well OW334 metaG | ecosystem: Environmental > Aquatic > Deep... | reverse complement strand
TATGTTTTGTCCGAGTATATAGCGGTATTTTACAGTCAGGATCATATATCGTAAATTCGTCTACTGGCGAAAGAGAAAGAGTAGGTCGCTTAGTTAGAATGCACGCCAACCACCGTGAAGAAGTAAAAGAGGTTGGTGCTGGTGATATTGCCGCCATCGTTGGTTTAAAGAATACTGTGACTGGCAATACTTTATGTGATGAATCTAGACCAGTTCGTTTGGAATCGATCCACTTTCCGGAGCCAGTTATTAAAATTGCCGTTGAACCGAAGACTAAGGCTGATCAAGAAAAGATGGGCGTCGCTTTACAAAAGCTAGCTGAAGAAGATCCAACTTTCCGCGTTGAGACCGACGAAGAATCAAATCAAACTTTAATTTCCGGTATGGGCGAATTGCATTTAGACATTATCGTCGACCGTATGAAAAGAGAGTTTAAAGTTGAAGCTAATATCGGTAAACCGCAGGTATCATATCGAGAAACTATTAAAGCCAACGCTGAAGCTGAAGGTAAGTATATTAAGCAGTCGGGCGGACGCGGTCAATACGGCCATTGTTGGATTAAAGTTGAACCAGTCGCTTCTGGTACTGGCAACGAATTTGTTGACGCGATTAAAGGCGGAGCCATCCCACGCGAATATATCCCGGCAATTGAGAAAGGTATTAAAGAAGCTAATGAACAGGGCGTTTTAGCCGGTTACCAAATGGTTGATGTTAAGGCCACGGTTTATGACGGCAGTTATCACGAAGTTGACTCTTCGGAAGCTGCATTTAAAATGGCTGCTATCTTTGGTTATAAAGATGCTTGCCGCAAAGCTAGTCCAATCTTATTAGAGCCGATTATGAAAGTTGAAGTGACTACTCCGGAAGAATACATGGGTAATATTGTCGGTGATTTGAGCTCGAAGAGAGGCCAAATCGGTCAGATGTCAGAAAGAGTTAATATAAAAGTAATTGACGCTAAAGTACCTTTGGCGGAAATGTTTGGTTATGCCACTTCTCTTAGATCCATGAGTCAAGGTAGGGCAAATTATACTATGGAATTTTTAGAATACGCTGAAGTGCCAAGAAACATAGCCGAGACTTTGATTGGGGAAAAGTCGGGGAAAAAGTAGGCCACAAAATAGCTATTTTTAGTATAAAAGCTATTGACTTCGTCTCGTTAATTAGATAGAATACATTCATATTCATAAAAGCGTTTTATGCAGGACCAACTACAAAAAGCAATAAAATTAGCCAAAAAAACCGGAGACCGGTTGATTGTTTTTGATCCAGCCAACACCGATTTAGCTTATGTAGTTATGACTTTGGAAGAATATGAAAGATTGGTTGTAAAAAAGAGCGAAGTTAGGGGCTTGACAGAGGACGAATTGCTTGATAAAATAAATCGCGACATTGCTATATGGAAAAGTGAGCAAGATTTTAGTGATGATATTGATGTCGGATATGTTAGAACAGCCATAAAAGAACAGTTTGCCAGTGCTAATCAGAAGACGGTAAACAAATCACAGGGAGGGTACTTTAGTGGCGTAACCAATCCAGTGAGAGAGGCGCCTTTTTCGGTTATAGCTGATATGGCCGAAGAAAAAGAAGCTAAGGCAGAGGGATCAAAAAACAAGTGGTCGATTCCATCTACCCGTAAACGCAATGCTGAAGAAATTCTTGATGAAGATGAAAACACCCAGTATCTAGAAGAAATAACATTTTAAAAAAAACAATATAATTAAACTAAATTTATACGGCTGGTTCCCTTTCGAGGGGAGATAACCCTAGATCCCGAATTGTCGGGGTTTAAAAACGGGGCCGTAAAGTATAAAAACATGGCAGAAAAATTTGAACGCACAAAGCCGCATGTTAACGTAGGAACTATTGGTCACGTTGACCATGGAAAAACTACTTTAACCGCTGCAATTTTAAAAGTGTTAAGTGCCAAAGGGTTTAAGGCATCTAGCAAAAACGTTGATCAAATTGACGCAGCTCCTGAAGAAAGAGAGCGTGGTATTACTATTGCAACAGCTCATGTAGAATATGAATCAGATAAAAGACACTACGCTCATGTAGATTGTCCCGGTCATGCCGATTACGTAAAAAATATGATTACTGGTGCCGCTCAAATGGACGGTTCTATTTTGGTAGTAGCTGCAACTGACGGACCAATGCCTCAGACCAGAGAACATATCTTATTAGCTCATCAGGTCGGAGTACCTCATATCGTTGTTTTCTTAAACAAATGCGATATGGTTGAAGATAAAGAACTGATTGACCTAGTAGAAGAAGAAATTAGAGACTTACTAAAGAAATGGGAATATGATGGCGATAATGCTAAAGTTATTCGCGGTTCCGCTTTGAAGGCTTTAGAGAATCCAACCGGCGATGACGCTCAACCAATTATGGACCTAGTCAATGCTTTGGACGAATCTATTCCTGAACCAGCGCGCGATGTCGATCACCCCTTCTTAATGGCAATAGAAGATGTCTTCTCCATTGAAGGACGCGGTACCGTTGTTACTGGCAGAATTGATCGCGGTGTTATAAAAGTCAACGAAGAGGTTGAATTGATTGGTTTGAAAGATACACAAAAAACTGTAGTGACTGGAATTGAAATGTTTAACAAGTCATTGGACGAAGGACGAGCTGGCGATAACGCTGGCCTATTACTACGCGGCATTAAGAAAGATCAAGTAGAAAGAGGCCAAGTTTTAGCTAAGCCGGGTACTGTTACTCCTCACACTGAGTTTGAAAGTGAAGTTTATGTTTTAAACAAAGAAGAAGGTGGCCGACATAAACCGTTTTTCAAAGGCTACAAACCACAATTTTATATTCGCACAACTGACGTTACTGGTGAAGTAGAATTGCCAGAGGGAACCGAGATGGTTATGCCTGGCGATACTGTCAGTTTGAAAATAAAATTAATCTCTCCTATCGCTTTGGAAGATAAACAAAGATTCGCTATCCGCGAAGGCGGCAGAACTGTAGGAGCCGGTGTTGTTACTAAGATCATCAAATAAAGTACGCATTTTGTCCCGCTCTTGCCTAAGGGCGGGACTTTAATGCTTATTTTAAGCAGTTAATTAAAAGTAAATTTTTAAGAGTCAATTAAATGACAGCAGATAAATTGCACAAAGACGATTCTGCCAAATCTGTTCATAAACCAGTTAAGGCGGTAAAGAAAGGTGAAAATCAGGAGAACGAAGAATTTAAGCAAAAGATTCGCATCAAGATTAAAGCCTTTGATCATAAAATTATTGATCAATCCACCAAAACGATTATTGAAACAGCGCAAAGAAGCGGTTCGCAAGTATTCGGACCAGTACCATTACCGACAGAAACTAGAAAATATACTGTTAATCGTTCTACCTTCGTCCATAAAAGTGCACGCGACCAATATGAGATGCGCATCCATAAGAGAATGATAGATATTGTTGACCCTTCCCAGAAAACGATTGAAGATTTGACCAACTTGAGCTTACCAGCTGGAGTAGACGTGGAAATAAAGATGTAATTTACAATTTATTAATATTCGTTAGCAGTTGCCAGATTAATTTAGTAACTCCCAAGTGGAAAGTGCTAAAAACAATTAGACAACTGATCAGTGAGGTTAAATTCAAAAACTACAACCGCAAAAATTTTCTTTACTTTAGAAATAACGGCTGGTTGTGTTTACACGAAAACCAGTTTTTTCTTTTTTACGAATATCACTGAAGTTATAAAAATTATGAAATTTATTATAGGAAAAAAAATAAGCATGACCCAAGTTTGGCAAGGAGATAAAATGCTGGCCGTAACGAAAGTACAGGCCGGACCTTGCGTTGTGACTCAGGTTAAGAATATGGCGAAAGACGGTTACGAAGCTGTCCAGATTGGTTATGGTGAAAAAAAGGAAAAAAGAACTGCCAAGCCACAGCAGGGCCATCTTAAGGGCTTGAATAATTTTAGATATTTGAACGAATTTAGAATAACTGATATTAAATTGAATCGCGGTGATAAGATTGATGTTTCCACTTTTACTCCGGGTGACACAATTGATGTTGTTGGTACTTCTAAAGGAAAGGGTTTTCAGGGCGTTGTTAAAAGACACGGCTTTCATGGCCATTCCGAAACTCATGGTACTAAAGATGCTGTTCGTATGCCTGGCTCAATTGGCGCTACTGGACCAGCTCATGTATTCAAAGGCATGCGTATGGCCGGACATATGGGCGACGATCGAGTGACTGTAAAGAATTTAGAAGTTGTTCAAGTTGACGTTGCTAATAATTTATTATTCATTAAAGGCGCGGTACCGGGAGGAGCCAACGGTTTGTTGTTGATTGCCGGCGATGGCGACTTAGTTATTAAACAGGAATCAGATAATCAAGAAACTGTAGTTGAAGAAAAGAGCGAAGTAAAGGCGGAAGAAAATATTGAAAAAGTAGTAATTGAAGCTGAGGAAAAAAGAGAAGAAAAAATACAGCCAGAAGAAACAGTCGTAGCTGAGAAACAAGAAACAAATAATTAAGAATTTTTAAGATATGTCAATTAAGTTGAAAATATACAATCAAGCAGTAGCTGAAGCAGGAACTATCGAGTTGTCTGAAAAAGTTTTTGGTTTAAAAATAAATGAATCATTAATCCACCAAGCGATGGTAACACAGATGGGTAACGAAAGACAGGTTTTGGCTCACACTAAAGACAGAAGTGAAGTTAGAGGTGGCGGTAGAAAACCATGGAAACAAAAAGGCACTGGCAGAGCTCGTGTTGGTTCAAGTCGATCTCCTTTGTGGATTGGCGGCGGCGTTACTTTTGGTCCAACCAAGGATCGTAATTTTAAAAAGAAGATTAATCGCAAAATGAAGCAGCAAGCTCTATGTATGGTTTTATCCGACAGAATTAATAACGGCAGTTTGGTAGTTTTGAATAATCTTGACGCCAAAGAATATAAGACTAAAGCTATTGATGAAGTTTTTAAGAATATTGAAACTAAAATTTTAAATAAAGAGAAAAGTAAAAAGAGTAAACGTAGCATTCTAGTAATCAATGATGGCAAGGGCGAAGAATTTAAATATTCTGTTCGCAATTTAGCCGGTATTAAAAATATTAATTTGGAGAATATTAATATTGTTGATTTACTGAACTATCAGAATCTAGTTATCACTGAAAGCGCAGTTAAAAAAATTGGAGTATTATACGGAACAAAAGCTAAATAAAAACTATGGGTTTATTTGATAAATTAAAAAAAGAAGACAACAAGAAAACGACTGCTAAACCAGCTAAAGCTAATGCTGCCAAAAAAGTAGTTGCTAAACCAGCTAAGGAAGAAAAAGCAAAATCTGAAGAACAGGGCAGTATGAAAGATTTATATGGCGGTTCAGAAACAATAACTGTTAAAACAGCAACTGGTAAAGAGAAACATGAACGAAAATTCGGTAATGCTTATCGAATTTTGGTAAAACCGGTTATCACTGAAAAGGCAGCTATCCTTGGACATCAAAACCAATATGTTTTTGCAGTAACAGCAGCGGCTAATAAAATCGAGATTGCCAAAGCGGTTAATGAAGTTTACGGTATTAAGCCAGTTGATGTAAATATTGTAAAGATGCGCGGCAAAAAAGTAAGAAGCGGTAAAGTCCGTGGCGCTAGAAAAAGTTGGAAAAAGGCTATCATAACTTTACCAGCCGGCAAGACTATTAAAATTTACGAAGGAGTATAACCAATTATCAATTACGAATTTTAAAATAATATGGGAATTAGAAAAGCAAAACCAACGACACCAGGACTACGCCAAGCTAGCTATGATGATTTTTCAGATATTACCAAAACTAAACCAGAAAAAAGTTTAGTAGTTGCGAAGAAAAGAAGCGGTGGTAGAAATAGCCAAGGTAAAATTACAGTTAGACATAGAGGCGGCGGTGCTAAAAGAAGTGTTCGTTTAGTTGACTTTAATCGCGATAAATTTGATATTCCGGCTAAAGTAACTACTATCGAATACGATCCTAACCGTGGTGCGCGTATTGCTTTGTTAATATATGCCGACGGTGAAAAGCGATATATTGTTTCACCGGTTGGTTTAACAGTTGGAGAAACTATTTTTAGTTCACAGAAACAAATCGAAATCAGACACGGCAATGCTATGCCAATTCAATATATTCCGGCCGGCGTAGAAGTTTATAATGTTGAGTTAGAACCGGGTAAGGGCGGCAGAATTGCGAGGGGCGCCGGTAATGCAGTTAGCGTTATGGGCGTAGAAGGAAAATATGCTCAAGTAAAAATGCCATCAGGTGAAATTAGATTAGTTAAAAAAGAATGTCTTTGTACAATTGGACGAGTAAGCAATCCCGACCAGCGTTTGATTAAATTAGGCAATGCCGGCCGCACTAGACACTTAGGTTTTAGACCAACTGTCCGCGGTACAGCTATGAACCCAGTTGATCATCCACACGGCGGCGGTGAAGGTAACCAGCCAATCGGTTTAAAACATCCGAAGACACCATGGGGCAAGCCAGCCCTGGGCGTTAAGACCAGAAATACAGACAAACCATCAAGCAGATTGATAATCCAAAGACGAAAGAATAAAAATAAAAGATAAATAACTAGATAGTATAAAATATTATGTCAAGAAGTTCAAAGAAAGGACCATACATCAACGAAAGGTTGGTCAAGAAAATAATGAACCTGAAACCAGGCGACAAAACAGCCATCAAGACTTGGGATAGATCTTGCTCTATTACCCCGGAGATGGTAGGGTTCACTATTGGCGTCCATAACGGTAAACAGCATGTACCTGTCTATGTTATTGAAAATATGGTTGGCCATAAGCTAGGTGAATTTGCTCCGACCAGAAAGTTTATCAGCCACGGCGGTAAAATGGCTAAAGAGCAAACCAAAACTAAGAAAGCATAATATTAAAGTATTTGTAGATATAAAATAAATAATTACATATGGAAGTTAAAGCAACAGCAAAACACATCAGAATATCACCTCGCAAAGTTCGCTTAGTGGCAGGTTTGATTCGTGGTATGGAAGCAGCCAAGGCCCTGGATCAGCTAAGGTTTATGAACAAGCAGGCGACAGGACCGGTTGGTAAACTGTTAAATTCAGTTATTGCTAATGCGACTAACAATTTTGAATTAGAAAAAAATAATTTGTATATAAAAGAAATAAAAGTTGACGAAGGTGCAACCCTAAAACGTTGGATGCCGAAAGCTCGTGGCCGCGCTACGCCGATTAGAAAAAGAACTAGTCACATCACGATTGTTTTAGAAGAACTAGTTGCCAGCGGTAAGTCAGGATCTAAAAAACAAAAGATAGAAGCACCAATTAAATTAGGCAGTAAACCCAAAGAAGATGAAGGTGTTAAAATAAAAGAGGAAAAAGGGAAGGCTAAAACAGCCGAAGAAAAAGAGGAAAAAGGGAAGTTAATTAACGACCCAAGAATGGAAGGAAGCGATCGTCACGCTCGACTGGATGGTAAAAATCGCATGGGTTCAGTTAAAAAAATGTTTCAAAGAAAGGCCGGGTAATACAGGATTATTAGACTTAATAAAAAATTATTAAAATATAAAAACATTAAATAGATTACATGGGAAAGAAGATAAATCCAAAAATATTCCGTATAACCACCACCAAAAATTGGCCCTCAAAATGGTTTGCTTTTGGTAAGGATTATTACAAAAAGACTGAACAGGATATTAAAGTCAGAAGGTTTTTATTGCGCGAGTTGCGCGAAGCTGGCGTGGATAGAGTAGAAGTAGAACGTGGAACCGATAAAATTAATGTTGGCATCTATACAGCTAAACCGGGTCTTATCATCGGCAGAGGTGGAGCTGGCGCTGAGGATTTAAAGAAAAAAGTTCATACTAAGTTTTTAAAAAATTATAAATTAGGCGCTATTAGTTTAAATATATTTGAAGTTGATCGTCCGAATCTAAGCGCCCAAATCGTTGTCCAATCAATGATTTTGGATTTAGAGAAAAGAATGCCTTTTCGCCGAGTGATGAAGCAGGCAATCAGCCGTGTTGAAAGAGCCGGCGCTTTAGGAATCAAAGTGATTATCAGCGGCCGTTTAAATGGGGCCGAAATTGCTCGAGAAGAGATGTTAAGTTCAGGCAAGGTGCCATTGCAGACTTTGAGAGCAGATATTGATTACTCTCGCGGTTCTGCTCACACTACTTATGGCGCTATCGGCGTTAAAGTCTGGATTTATCGCGGTGAAAAATTCACTAAGGGCGAAGAAAAAAGAGGTGAAATTTTAGGTAAAAAATAATTGAAATAATTTAAATAGTAAAAGATTGAAATATGTTGATGCCAAAAAAAACCAAACACCGAAAATCCCACAAGGGCCGACGCGGCGGTAAAGCTACTCGCCTGGTTAAACTTGGTTTTGGCAGCTTTGGTTTAAAAGCTATGGAAGCGCATTGGGTGACTTCAAGACAAATTGAAGCTGCTAGACGCGTAATGACCAGATACATCAAGCGCGGTGGTAAAATTTGGATTAGAATATTTCCGGATAAACCAGTTACTCAAAAAGGCGGCGAAATTCCGATGGGAAAAGGTAAGGGTGCAGTTGATTACTATGTAGCAGTAGTTAAGCCAGGCATGATTATGTTTGAGATGGACGGCGTTAGCGAGACAATGGCGAAGGAAGCAATGATTTTGGCTTCACACAAATTACCAATTAAGTGTAAGTTTATTAGTAAAGAAAGCAACGATTAATAGCATAAAATAATATGGAACTTAAAGAAATCAAAAAGAAAACGCAAACAGAATTACATAAGATGCTAGCCGAATCTCGAGATAAGCTTCGAGAGTTGAAATTTAAGGATGCTAACAAACAGTTAAAAGACGTGCGATCTATTCGTAAGTTAAAAGCGATGATTGCCCAGACCTTAACAGTGTTGAATCAGCAGCGCAGTAAAGACGAAAAGCAGCCTAATGATAATAATAAAGTTGCTAATAAATAAATTTTGATATATGGCAGAAAAAAAAGAACAAACTAAAGATAAGGATATAATGCGCCGAAAGTTAAGCGGTGTAGTGGTTAGCAATAAGATGGCTAAAACTATTGTTGTTCAGGTTGATAATGCAGCTGTACATCCAAAATACAAAAAGAGATATATAATCAGTAAAAAATATAAAGTTCATGACGGGAAAGGCCAGTTTCAGGAAGGCGATAAAGTAAGCTTTGTTGAATGTCGACCGCTATCTAAGGATAAACGCTGGCGTGTAGTTTATAATAATAAATAGTATATGATACAAGTATTATCTAAAATCAAAGTAGCCGACAATTCAGGTGCAAAAATCGTACAGTGTATCAGAGTATTGGGCGGTTATAAAAAAAGATATGCCCGAATAGGCGATGTAGTGACAGTTTCAGTCAAAGAAGCTACCCCGCATACTGCTATTAAAAAAGGCGATGTAGTTTTTGCTGTAATTGTTCGTACTAAAAAAGAGACCAGAAGAAAAGATGGAACTTACGTCCGCTTTGACGATAATGCTTGCGTTGTTTTAGATAAAGAAAAAAAAGAACCGCGCGGTACCCGTATTTTTGGGCCAGTGGCTCGTGAAATCAAACAAGCCGGTTATGCCAAGATTGCATCTCTTGCTCCAGAAGTTTTGTAAACTAAAAAAGACAATAATATGAAAATAAAGAAAAACGACAAAGTAAAAATCATAGCAGGCAAAGACAAGGGTAAAACCGGTAAAGTTTTGCAGATTTTTGCAGATCGCGACAGAGCCAGCATTGAAGGTCTAAATTTATTGATTAAGCATATGCGCCCAAGACGACAGGGGGAAAAAGGCCAGCGCATTGAATTTCCAGCTCCGATTAATATATCAAACTTAGCTTTAGTTTGTCCACATTGCGGTCGCACCACGCGAGTTGGCTATAAATATACAGTTATTCAGTCTGACGATAATAAAGAAAAGCAGAATAAAAAACAGCGCATTTGTCAGAAATGTAAGGAAGTAATTGATTAAATTATTTATCTTCTAGGAATTAAAATATGAAATTACAAGAAAAATATAAAAAAGAAATAGTACCGAAATTGAAAGAAAAGTTCGGCTATAAAAACAATATGGCCGTACCGAAATTGACTAAGGTGGTAATTAACGTTGGTTTTGGCCGACACGCCAAAGAAAAAGCACACATCGATAGTGTTGTGGCTGGATTGACTCGTATTACTGGTCAAAAGCCAATTCAAACTAAAGCCAAGAAAGCTATTTCTGCATTTAAGATAAGAGACGGAATGATAATTGGATCTTGTGTTACTTTACGTGGTGCTAGAATGTATGACTTTGTTGACAAACTGGTAAATATTACTTTTCCTCGCGTGCGCGACTTTCGCGGTATTTCTGACAAAGGCATTGATAAGAGAGGTAATTTGACCATTGGTTTTCGCGAACATTTACCTTTTCCGGAAATTAAAGCCGATGAAGTGGAAAACGTTTTCGGTTTAGAGATTTGTTTAGCTACCACAGCCAAAGAGCGCGAAGAAGGTCGAGAATTTTTTAGATTATTAGGCATACCATTTAAAACTAACTAGTTATTCTTATATGGCAAGAACAGCATTAATTGTAAAATCCAAAAGAGCACCAAAATTTTCAACGCGTAAAATCCGCCGTTGCTGGCGTTGTGGTCGTAACCACGGCTACATGCGAGATTTTAACTTGTGCCGTATTTGCTTCCGCGAATTGGCTGAAAATGGAGATTTACCGGGTGTTACCAGATCTAGTTGGTAAATTATTAAAAAATAAGCTATAAATTATATAATATTAAATAGATTACTATGACAGATCCTATCGCAGACATGCTTACAAGAATAAGAAATGCTTCAGCCGTAAAAAAGTATGAGGTGGTTTTGCCAATGAGTAAGATGAAATACGAGATAGCTCAAATTCTTAAGAAAGAGAATTGGGTTAACGATGTCTCTGTTATTAATGCTACTAGTCACAAGAATAAAGCGGCTAGATTTGATCAATTAAAAATAGTTTTAAAATACAAAAAAAGCGGACGTCCTGCTATTGCCAATATTAAACGTATTAGCAAGCCGGGTTTACGCATTTACGTCGGCAAAGACGAATTGCCGAGAGTTTTAAATAATTTAGGAATGGCGATTATTTCCACCTCTAAAGGTTTGATGACCAATAAAGAAGCAAAACAAACCGGATTAGGAGGAGAAGTGATTTGCGAAATATACTAAGATGTCACGTTTAGGAAAATTACCAATTAAATTAACCGACGGCATGGAAGCCAAGATTGCGAATGGTTTTATTGTTGTTAAAAACTCTAAAGGAGAATTAAAGCAGCAATTGCACCCAGCAGTTAAAGTTGATATTAACGAAGGTGTGATCAAAGTTAGCGTTAATAATCCAGAAGATAAAAAAGAAAAAGCTTTGTGGGGTTTGTATTTCAGCTTAATCAGAAATATGGTTCAAGGTTTGACAGAAGGGTTTACTAAAAAATTAGAAGTTATTGGCGTGGGTTATAGAATAAGTTTGACTGGCAAGAAGTTAACTTTAAATGTTGGCTATTCCCATCCAGTAGTTTTTGATATACCAGCGAGTATTGAAGCTCAGGTTGAAGGTAATGCCATTATTTTAAAAGGAGCTGATAAGCAAATAGTTGGTGAAACAGCCGCTTTAATTAGAAAGATTAGAAAACCAGAGCCATACAAAGGTAAGGGCATTAAATATTCAGATGAGATAATCAGAAGAAAAGAAGGTAAGGCAGCCGCCAAATAGAAAATAACAAATAGTTATTGATAAATATGAATAAAGAAAAAAGTAAAGTTCTTAAAAGAACCAGACGACAACTGAAAATTAGAGCCAAGATTTCCGGTACTGCCCAGTGCCCTCGTTTGAGTGTGTTCAAATCAAATGCCGATATGTATATGCAATTAATTGACGACACGGTCGGTAAGACTTTGTTTAGTGCTCATAGCCGTGAAGTAAAATTAGGCAAAGAAGACAAGAAAGAAGGAGAAGGCAGAAAGGTATTAGTTAGTTTTGAACTAGGTAAATTGATAGCTGAGAAAGCTAAAAATAAGAAGATAGCTAAGGTGGTTTTTGATCGCGGCGGTTATCGTTATCATGGCAGAGTAAAATCAGCCGCTGATGGCGCCCGTGCCGGTGGTTTAGAATTTTAAACAAATATAATAGCATTATAAATATGACAGAGAAAAAAGATCAGCAAGACAATTTAGAACCAAAAACAAACGGTGATGTCCAGCCGGTAGTTAGCGATGAGTTGGCAGAAGCTTTAGCGCCTGGCAAGTCAGTTTATGTAGAAAAGAAAAAATTTGAAAGAACCAGAAGAAGAGTAGTCGGCCGCAGTGAAATAAAAGATGAGTATGAACAAAAGATTATTGACATAGCTCGCGTTACTCGCGTTATGGCCGGCGGCAAAAGAATGCGTTTCCGCGCCTGCGTTGTCGTTGGTAATAAGAGCGGTAAAGTCGGAGTGGGTATTGCTAAAGGTGCTGATGTAACTTTGGCAGTAGCTAAGGCAGTTAATGATGCCAAGAAAAAAATTGTAGATGTGCCAATAGTTAACACTACCATACCGCATGAAATTTATCATAAAACTGGAGCAGCTAAAGTATTGCTAAAGCCAGCTCGCAAAGGTAACGGTGTTATCGCCGGTGGTGCAGTTCGTATGGTATTGGAATTATCTGGCGTTCAGAATGTTACTAGCAAAAATTTAGGAACTAATAATAAGATCAATGTAGCTAAATGTACAGTTGAAGCTTTACGCAGTTTGAAGAGAGTAGAGAAGAAAAAAACGGAAGAAAAAGTTGAAGAGATTAAAGTAGAGAATTCTAAATAAAATAATTAACAGTTCAACAAATAAAATATATGGTCTTGAGAGCACACCAACTAAAACCAGCCACCGGCGCGACTAAAAAACGAAAACGAGTGGGCAGAGGCAATGCTTCTGGTCATGGTACTTATAGTACTCGCGGTTTAAAGGGTCAGAAATCTCGTTCTGGTGTTAGTGGTTTAAAGAGATTGGGTATGCGCCAAGTATTACTTCGAACTCCAAAACAAAAAGGATTTAAATCAGCTTACGCTAAGGACCAAGTAGTTAATTTATCGCTACTTAACGAATACTTCAAAGATAACGATATCGTTTCTCCTGAAACACTGCTAGCTAAAAAATTAGTTAAAACCACCAAGAATGATATTAAGATTTTAGCTAATGGCCAGCTGGTATTAAAGAATTTGCGTTTTAAAAACGTAAAATTCAGCGGCAGTGCTTGGGAAAAAATAAAAACTAGCGGAGCAGTTTTCGAAAAATAATTTTTGATAATTAGCCGTCTAAATTTACATCTATGATGGAAAAAATTATCCAAATTTGGAAAGCCAGAGATTTAAGAAACAAAATTCTTTTTGTTTTAAGCATGCTGGTGATTTTTCGTTTTGCGGCACATATTCCAGTACCGGGGGTTAGCGCTGAAGCTATGCGAGAATTGTTTGCTTCTAATCAAGTACTAGGACTCCTTAATATATTCTCCGGAGGCAGTATGGAAAATTTTTCCATTGTTATGATGGGCGTTGGTCCTTACATTACCGCCTCTATTATTTTCCAACTATTAGGCATGATTGTCCCTCAGCTAGAAGAAATGCAAAAAGAAGAATCGGGCAGACAGAAAATAAATATGTGGACTCGCTGGTTGACTGTACCGTTAGGTTTTTTGCAGGCTTTCGGCATGATTACATTACTACGACGATCTTCGGCTGGAATTGTTACCGACTCAACTTTATTTAGTATGTTGACTATGCTTGTTACCATAACAGCTGGTACAATTTTCTTAATGTGGATCGGTGAGCTAATTACTGAAAAGAAAGTTGGCAACGGTATTTCGCTAATCATTTTTGCCGGTATCGTCGCTAGTCTTCCTCAATCGATCTACCAAGTGCTTATTTCCTATGACCCCTCTAAGCTATTTATGATTATTGGCTTTTTAGTTATTGCTATAGTTACCGTGATTGGGGTAGTGGTTATTACTGAAGCGCAACGCAATATTCCAGTGCAATACGCTAAGCAAGTTAGAGGCAATCGTATGTTCGGTGGCACTAGCTCACACCTACCACTACGCGTGAATATGGCTGGAGTAATTCCAATCATCTTTGCCATTTCCGTAATTCTATTTCCGTCTATGATAGCTCAATTTTTTGTGCACGCTCGCACGGCTTTTATCGCCAATGCGGCTGAATGGACTATTGAAGCATTTAATAATCAGTTAGTTTACGGCGTGTTGTATTTTCTTTTAGTTTTTGCTTTTACTTACTTTTATACCGAAGTTATTTTTCATCCCGATCAGATTGCAGAAAATCTGCAAAAGCAGGGTGGATTTATTCCAGGCATCAGACCAGGCGTCCATACCAGTGAATACCTCGCTAACACTACTCATAAGATTATCTTAGTCGGCGCCCTATTCTTAGGCGTAATCGCTATTTTACCTTTGATCCTGCGCTATTTCACCGGCATCCAATCTTTGGCCATTGGCGGTACTAGTTTATTGATCGTTGTGTCGGTAGTTATTGAAACTATGAAACAGATCGAAGCGCAACTGACGATGAGAGAATACGAAGGCATGTAAAAAATAATATTTCAAATAGCAAAGAACCGATTCACTGAAATCGGTTTTTTGTTTTATGCACATTGAAAAAAAATCAAAAATATGCTAGAATATATGTAGTGTTAAAATAAAAATAAAAACAAATTTATATTCACCATATGAACAAAGAAGCAGAAAATTGCTTTGTATTTTTAAAAAATTTGCTGGCCGCTAATCTGTATTAGGCGGTTTTTTTGTTAGTTAAAAGTTTATATATAAAAATAATTAGAATATTCTTTAAGAAAACGAATTATGAAAACAAAGATTATTATTGCCACCTTAATATTCGTTGGTGGGTTTGCTTTTTCAACAAAATGTGAGGCGGCTAATGTCTATGTCGATCAGACACTATCCGCTAATTGTACTTCTGGTAATTATTCAATTGCAAGCAGAAACTGTAACGGCTCTAATGGTAATGCTTACACAACAATTCAGGATGGAATAAGCGCTCTGAAAGTTCAAGGTCCTGGGAATGCTCTCTATTTAAGAGGCGGAAATTATACAGAAATTCCTTATGATTCGGAAAGAACAGTAAGGGGTTTTAATTACGGCACTCTGAATAATGCAACTTCCTGGAATAATGCTTATAGAATAAGTTCGTACCCTGGAGAATGGGCGATTGTTGATGCGGCTGGTTATACCGATAATAGAATATTTATTTTTTACACCGAACAATCAACCACTGCTCACGGACAAGTCGGCTTTATTGAATTCAGCCGGTTGGAAATTAAAAATGCGCACGGAAGAACTCATACCGCCGGAATAGCCGGTACGGGTGGGCCATTTAGATTTAAGTATTTATATATTCATGACAACATATGCGATACCTCAAGTAACAATCCAGGAGGAATAAGATTAGGAGAAGGATCGGGTGATGTTTTAATTGAATATTGTTATTTTAAAGGCAACACACATCCAGGCGGGAGCGAGAATTGCGGGCAGGTAAATGTTTTTTCTGATTATAAATATGATTCCGGCGAATGGCCAACTGTCGCGCTTACAAACGCTTCCGGTTATTCAACGGCAAGACATAAGATAGAAGTTAGATATAATTTTTTTGATGGCTCCACTAACACGTCAGATGTGCCTACCGGTTATTATGAAAAAGCGGCGCAATTTTTAGCTAGTGACAAATCGGATGGGGCGTCGGTTGATGAACATGGATGGAGTAACCAAGGCAATAAAATCCATCACAATATCTTTACCAATCATGGACTTGGCGCCATGCAACTCGCTACTGATTTTGGCCAAGTATATAACAACATCGTTGATAGTACAGGAAGTTCTTTGGCTGGGATAAGAATAGGTCAAAATGGCGGCTCAAATAATTTTAGAAATTCCACCTACAAAACTAGTGTTTATAATAATACTGTCTTAGGCGGAGGTAGGGGGGGCATTGATTTTACAGATGCCATGAGCCCTTCTTTATCTTCTTCTCTTTACATGCGGTGGTGGGCTTATAATAATATCATAGATAATCCTACTGATGGAGATTCCAATCAGGACTTAACTTTTGCTAAACATTATACCACTGTACCTGCATGGGACGTTGATAATCTTCTTAGAGCGTCAAGTAACTACTTTTATCGTCCAACAAGTAGTAATATTGCCCGCCATATTACAACAAATTATGCTTTGTCAGATCTTAACAATACCGCATGGGCTGATAACAATTCTTCTCATGCACATAACGGTAGCGATAGTCTTTACCTCGGAACTAGCGGAGCAAGTCAGTACAAATTGAATGCAAATTATTCTGATTATGCAAAGGTTCTGGCTGGCGGAATTGGTGGTAATCATCCTTATTTGGTGGATATTACAGTTCCATCATACATTGGTGCTGCAAACCCAAATGATGATGATTGGGTTGACGGAGTTTTGTCATTAGCAGCAGTTTCAAATATGCAAAGCGCAACAAGCGATCAGGATCCCGACTGGATAGAAGGAAGAGTTGTCGTTCCCATCTGTACCTCTTTTACTTACTCGACCTGGGGAACTTGCACCAACGGTATTCAAACCAGGACAGTTGTTTCCAACTATCCTTCCGGCTGTACTGGCGGATCTCCGGTATTAACCCAAAGCTGTACTTACGTAGCTACTACACCGACTATCAATCAAATAAGTGGTACCTATACTAATGGGCAGACAATAACAATAAACGGTAGCGGGTTTGGAACAAAATCAATTAGTGGTCCGGCTATATCTTCTTATGATAATTCTAATTCAGCAAATAATTTTCACGGGGGATCAATTGGTGGGTCTTGGACTACTCCTTTTGGCAATCCTACTTTAACAACTAATTCTCCAAGAGCATCGATATATCAAAGTGATCATAAAGTCACTTATCCTACTAACGCTGGTTCATATGAAATTGTCGGATATGATCAAAACGCTAGTACAGCAGGATCTTATATATCTTGGTGGACCTACAGAGATTATCCGTCATGGGATATTATGTTAGGCGGGGGAAATAATAATAAGATATATAGAGTTTGGACCGCGAATGGTAGTCCCGATAACTACCCCTCACCAGTTTTGGGATACTATGCTAATGGAAGTGGTGGTTTTGATTCGACCTATATGGGTGTGGACAGAAATGATAGTTATGGCGATCCCGATACATTAGGAAACTACATAATCAATACTGTTAATGCAGGTAATAATACTCGCAACCAATTTTCTCCAGTTATGTCACACTCTATGTCCTTGCAGGCATGGGAGCATTGGGAGCTTTACTACAAATGGGATAATCCGGCTGGTTCTCAGAATGGTGAAGTAGTCTTGATGAGGAACGGTCAAACTTGGTATAGATTAACCAAAGTCGGCTTAATAAATAGTGATGACGGAAATAATGCAAGGTGGCATAGGATAGGACTTGTTACTGGAGGCAGGACAACAGCCGGAAATGAGTATTTGGATCAGCTGTATATAGATAATACCATTGCTCATGTATTTGTATCAGATGCTTCGTCTTGGGCAGGTGGTACTTTTTGGAATAATTCCGCGTCTGAGCATCACACGGAAGTTCAAGTTAGTTCTTCCTGGTCATCTTCTCAAATACAATTTAAGCTCAATCAAGGATCTTTCGCAAATGGCGCCACTGCCTACGTCTACGTCGTAGACGCTAACGGTAATGTTAACTCTACTGGTTATCCAATCACATTTTCTGGTACCCAAACGACCCAAACTTGTACCAGTTTTACATATTCTGACTGGGGAACATGTCAATCTAATGGTATTCAAACCAGAACTGTGGCATCCCAATATCCCTCCGGCTGTACTGGCGGTTCACCAGTTCTAACTCAAAGTTGTACTTACACTCCTACTGATCAAACAAATCACTACGTTTCACCAACAGGCAGTGGCAGTAGTTATACTCAAGCAAGCCCCGGCAGTTTTAAAGCAGCCTTAGCTCACGTT
>Ga0172379_10005352_pt1 | contig 18012 bp, 14 predicted proteins | sample GrowelOW334metaG_FD_119756 | JGI IMG/M metagenome (GOLD analysis project Ga0172379, IMG submission 119756) | Groundwater microbial communities from an aquifer near a municipal landfill in Southern Ontario, Canada - Groundwater well OW334 metaG | ecosystem: Environmental > Aquatic > Deep... | reverse complement strand
GTATCCTGCCGATAGTTGTGACACTGCTGTTCATAATTCTGCTGCTCGCATTTGTCTTTATCCTGATACGCCAACGCACCCAGCGGGAGCTCGAAGCCTTTCAAAGCTACCTGCTAACCAATCTGCCAACTGGAGTGGTGATTATTGACCCGGCAACACGAGTTATAGAGAGCGTGAACGCTCATGTAACAAATCTTTTTGGGGCTTCCGCCGATCATCTGGTGGGTAAACGTTGCCATTCATTATTGTGCCCTGCTGATGAAGGGGCTTGCCTGGTATGTGACTTGGGTAAAGTTGTGGATAACGCTGAAATGGAGATGCTCAATGTCGATGGAAACCGCATACCCGTTTTAAAGACAGTAAAACAGACCAAAGTGCATGGCCAGGAGAAACTACTGGAATGCTTTGTGGACATTACCGAGAACACACGGGTGAAAAATGCTTTACGTGTTGCCAAAGAAGAAGCCGAAAAGCTGAACGAGCACCTAGAGCAACAGACCCACTATGCTACCGATATGGCACTCCAGGCGGAGAAGGCAAATGCATCCAAGAGCGAGTTTTTGGCAAACATGAGCCATGAGATTCGTACCCCTTTAAATGGTGTAATCGGCATGATCGGTCTCCTTCTGGACACCGACCTCAGCGAAGACCAACGCCACTATGCCGAAGTCGTACGCTCCAGCGGCGAGTCGCTGCTGGGATTGATCAACGATATCCTCGATTTTTCCAAGATCGAGGCAGGCAAGCTTGAGATGGAGACACTGGACTTTGACCTGCGCACCATGCTGGACGATTTCGCAGCTTTTGTAGCCATTCGCGCCAACGACAAGGGACTCGAATTCATCTGCGCTGCTGCGCCGAATGTACCAACCTACCTTCGGGGTGATCCCGGCCGTCTGCGGCAAGTGCTCCTTAATTTGGCGGGCAATGCGTTAAAGTTCACCCACAAAGGCGAGGTCTCAGTGCGGGTGAGCCTGGTATCGGAAACCGAATCCGAAGTCGTTGTGCGTTTCTCTGTAAAGGACACCGGCATCGGCATCCCAGCGGATAAGCAGGAGATGCTTTTCATGAAGTTCACCCAGACGGATGCTTCAACCACGCGCAAGTATGGCGGAACCGGCCTGGGTTTGGCTATCTCCAAGCAGTTAGCCGAACTGATGGGCGGCGATATAGGTGTCGAGAGCGAAGAGGGCCGCGGTTCAGAGTTCTGGTTCACTGCGCACCTGGCCAAGCAAACCGACCCGAAACGCAATGTTACACCCTCTGCCGAGATTCGCGGGGCGCACATTCTGATAGTGGACGACAACGACACCAACCGCGAAGTGTTGATGGCCCAACTCCAATCCTGGGGCGTACAGCCGGAAGAAGCTCCGGACGGTTTTACGGCTCTGCAGATGCTCTCCCGTGTCTGTGACGAGGGAAACCCCTTTCATGCGGCCATCTTGGATATGCAGATGCCTGTCATGGACGGAGAAGCTTTGGCCATAGCCATCAAGAATGATAAAAAGCTGAAGGATATCCGTCTGGTACTAATGACCTCTCTGGGCAAACGGGGCGACGCCAGGAGAATGGAGGAAATCGGATTCTCCGCTTATCTGCTCAAACCGGTTCGGCAGTCAGACCTTTTCGACAGCCTGGCCACCATGTTGACAGATGCTGTTGTGACCCACCAACTGCCGCAGCCTATCATTACTCGTCATACGATCCGTGAGATGCACCGGGGTGCGGTTCGTATCCTTTTGGCCGAAGATAATATCACCAATCAACAGGTGGCGGTGGGTATTCTTAAAAAGATGGGCTTGAGCGCAGACGCTGTGGCAAATGGCGCGGAAGCAGTCCATGCCCTCGAAACCATCCCCTACGATCTGGTGCTTATGGATGTGCAGATGCCTGAGATGGATGGACTGGAGGCCACCCGGCACATCCGCAATCCACTATCGGCGGTACGAAATCACAAGATTCCAATCATCGCCATGACCGCCCATGCCATGCAGGGCGACCGGGAAATGTGTTTGGAAGCGGGTATGAACGACTATGTTTCGAAACCGGTTCACCCAAAGGCTCTGGCACAAGCGCTCGAAAAATGGCTTCCGAGGGATACAGTGGTAACAACGGATCAAGTTTCCGGCGATTCCGAGATTTCCACCCCCATTTCTTCAAAAGAATCGGAAGTGCCTGTGTTCGACAAGGCGGGTATGCTGGCCCGTCTGATGGACGATGAAGATTTGATGTACATGGCGATCGATAGCTTGTTAGGCGACCTGCCCTTACAGATCGAAGCGCTGCGAAACTATCTCGAAGCCGGCGATGCTGCAAGCGCTGAACGCCAGGCTCACACTATCAAGGGAGCATCGGCCGCTGTCGGCGGTGAGGCTCTGCGTGCGGCGGCTTTCGATATGGAAAAAGCGGCCAAGTCAGGCGATTTAAAATCCGTTATTTCCCGTCTTCCGGAACTGGATCAGCAATTTGAACGGCTGAAGGAAGCATTAAGTAATTTCATCAAACAAAAGTGACATACCATAAAAAATCAGCATATAACTACTGATCGTTGAAAACAGATTCACTATCCGGTTGCTTTCGCATGCCCTCAAGCACACCTTCACCCCGGTTGAGGCTAAAGGGCATCCTTTTCACCGATAGGATAAAAATCACGACTCAGGTTCCGGGAGACATGAATAAATTCACAGCCGCGCTCACATATTTTGCTGACGGCTACCTGGTAAAAAAACTTATCGATAAAACCAAACCCCTTGATCAGGCAAGAGAATTCAAGCTGATCTCATAATCTGGGAATCACGGTAATGCGAATTTTAATAGCTGAAGACGATCTCACATCGCGAACTATCCTGAAGGTGGTTCTCAAGAAGCATGGCCATGAAGTGGTGGAAACGGTGAACGGTCTGGAGGCATGGAATGTAATGCAACAACCCGATGCGCCCCAAATGGCCATCCTCGACTGGATGATGCCGAGGCTTGATGGTTTGGAGGTGTGCCGCCGTATCCGTTCCCTGAAAACGGACCAGCCGCCCTACCTTATCATGTTGACATCAAAAGGCGAAAAGGCGGATATTATTGCCGGTTTTGAGGCCGGCGCTGATGATTACCTGGCCAAACCATTCGATCCCGGCGAATTCCGCGCACGAATTGGGGTCGGCCGCCGCATGATAGAGATACAGAAAAAGCTGCTTGATGCGCGTAATACGCTTGAGCATATGGCCATGCACGATCAACTAACCGGTATTTATAACCGTAGAGCTATTTCTGATGCCCTCTCCCGTGAGCTTTCAATAGAGCAGCGGCATCATAATGGTTTGGCCGTGGGAATTTGCGATATCGATCATTTCAAAAAGGTAAACGACATATATGGCCACCAGGTTGGAGATGAAGTGCTTTGCGGATTTGTCCAGCACATGGGAAATATCTTGCGGAAGTACGATTACCTGGGACGCTGGGGCGGTGAAGAATTTGTAATAATATCTACGGGTATCACAGAAAACGATATAACCATTTTGTTTGAGCGCTTGAGAGCTGTGGTCGCGGACAATCCTATACCCACAAAGGCGGGAGATGTATTCATCACCGTCAGTATCGGAGTAAAGATATGGAAAGAAAACGAGACGTTGGATACACTTCTCGCGGCGGCGGATTCAGCCTTGTATCAGGCAAAGAGTCAAGGACGAAATAGAGTATATCTTACCGATGAATTGATTGAAGAGGATAAAGAGCGATAAAGATACTGATCTCTGCAGACGACTTAAAAATCGCGCACCGTCCTTATGGGGTGCTCAAGAAGCACGGCCGGCGGTGAATGGTACGGAGGCCTGGGGAGCGATGCAGCAACCCGACGCGCCCATGCTGGCCATCCTCGACCGGATGATGCCGAAAATGGACAATCTCGATACGTGCCCGCCACATAAGAGCCCTGGAAACAGCCTGCCGCCTTATCTCATAATACTGAATACTGATAACCAAAAGTGAAAAAGCGGATATTATTGCCGGATTTGAGGCCGGAGCCGATGATTACCTGGCCAAGCCTTTCGACCCCGGCGAACTCCGCGTACGGATTGAAGTGGGCAGGCTGGTTGGGGAAATGCAGCAAGCTATAGCAGGGAAGGTCAGCGAGCTTGAGGTTGCATTGAATCACGTTAAACAGCGGCAGGAAATCATCCCGATTTGCTGCCGCTGTTATAAGATTCGCAAAGATAAGGATAAGAAAATTCAGAAATCAGTTGCAATCACTATACGCACATATTATATTACAAATTTAAGATGTTACAATGGTTATGACGATAAAGATAATTTATTCTGGAGTTATACATGAAAAAATTGCTTTTAAACTGTACACGTGAAGCATATCATGCCGGACGAAGGGTTGTCGTCCCTCTTATGGGTTTCCCCGGTTTGTCGATGACAGGGAGCAGCATCAAACTCGCGCAGCAGAATTACGGAGAACATTATAAAGCCATAAAAGCGCTTGTGGATACGTTTCATCCTGATCTTGTGTTCCCGCTGATGGACCTTTCTGTCGAGGCCAACGCTCTCGGCAGGTATACTGTTTTCCCCAAAGACGATTCCGCTACAGTTCCGAAGGATGCATTCGACGAAGACGATATCAACCGCTGGCGTTTGATAAATATCTCTTACGATTCACGGCTTATGGGATATGTCGAAGTTCAGAAGCTCATGAGCATCGGCCTGCCCCCCTCCATTTTGAGAGGCGCGTATGTTGCCGGGCCGTATTCGCTTGCAGCTCTTATCATGGGCGCAGACGAGGCCGCTGTGGCGACTTTGCTCTCGCCGGACCGCCTGGATGTGCTCTGTGAGTTCACAACAGAGACGATCCAGCAGTACACCCGTCTGTTGATCGGCGCGGGCGCTCAGGTGATCTGTATCCTCGAACCCTCCGCTGTAATGCTCGGCCCCGAGCAGTTCGAACGGTTTTCATCACGGTATGTGGGGCATATCAGCAAAAGCTGCCAATTCAGCGGAGTCGATATCATCTATCATATCTGCGGCAACACAATGCACCTGATCGACAAAATGGTTGAGGCCGGTGTAAACGGCATCAGCCTTGACTCGCCCGAAACCGGCGTCGATTTACCGGCTGTAGCCAGACGTGTTCCGGAGGATGTGGCGGTTATCGGTAACATCAATCCAACGGCTACGATATTTAAAGGGACTCCTGCCGAAGTAGAAAAGGAAGTGACGGGACTCCTGAAATCGATGGAATTCTGCCCTCAGTTCATACTCAGCACAGGATGCGATCTGCCGCAGGATACACCGCTCGGCAACATAGCCGCTTTCATGCGTACGGGGAGAAACAGCCACATCTTACGTTCGAATATACGCAAATAAGGATGTGTATCCCTTTTTCAATACCCTATCGACTATATATCCGTTCCTGCTATCGACACGCTGAAATAGCGGACAGACTTTTCTCAGGTGACAGGGTCATTTTTTTCCTGAATCCTGCCTGCGGTCTTTACCCTGGGATCGTGTGTTATTTTTCTGAACCTGCGCCGGGGAAGTTTTCCGTACCATCTCTTCCGCTGCCTGTTCATGCTGCCGCTCCACCTGGGCTTCCTTTTGAATTTGATTACGCACCCGGGTATTCACCTGCTGCCGGTTTTCTGATGACGATTCCGTCACAACCTTTGACTGCGGTATGACCGCAGATTTCTGTTTAGCCGAAGGATTCCATCGCTTAATATTAACGACATGATCCTGGGCTTGTTTGACCTTCATCGACTGAATTTCCGCCTCGGTCTTCAAATCAGCCTGTTTTTGCGAATCGGCTTCGTAGTGGGCTGCTTTTTCCAGATGGTATTTTTCCTGCTTTGCGTTATTGGCTTTTAAACGCTGGTCTTTCATGGTCTGCTGTGCTGCATTTGTCTGGCGTTCGATAAGATTTTTATCTGCCTCACTTCTCTGCTGCGGCATGTTGACCGCTCTGTTCTTTAAAAGCGACTTAATAACGATGGGATTTTTCGGAGCAGTCGATGCAATCATCGGTTTGTAAATCATTAACCGGTTCTCTTTTATCGTGCTACGATGGATTTGCTCACCCGGTTTGAGGTTTTCATTGACAATGGTGATCGGTTGTATGCGCCTGTTCGATGCCCTGGAAATTTCTTCGACAGGCACGCCACGGTTGATAATATGATCATGCTCGAAGCCATAGGAATTCCTGACGAAGGCAGTCCTGCGGAATACTTCCTCCTGCCGGATCGAAGGCACTACGTTTATCCACGGGTGCGGATCACAGAAATGGCTTGCCGGCACGAAAAAATAATCGTTCATGGTCAAATTGAACTCGAAATCCACGCCAGCGAGTGAAGCCCCGAAATAAAATCCTTTGTTGTTGACATAACGGGTACGAGGCGGCAGCGGCGCCCATCCACAAAAATCGTCCCCCTTCCGCCATGCAACCCAGGCCGGCCCCCACTCGGTGTCAGGAACCCAGCACCAGCCGTGCGTGCGGTGATGGAACCACCGTCCATAATGGAAAGGCGCCCATCCCCAGGAATAATCGGATACCCAGCACCAGCCCCAATCGGAATCAACCCAGTGACCATAGCGGCAATATGGGGCCCAATCGGGACTCATGACCGCTGCGTTGGGCTGCCAGCACCATTCGCCCGAGATGTTAAGCCAGTTACCGTAGGGATAAAGAGATTCATAAAAAAATGAAATGTTCAGATCGCCTGGCGGAGGAGCGACCGCCGCTGTTGAAATGGTCACGCTGATATCATTTGAAGCTGTTTTTTTTATATCTCCGGCTTCAGCTGCAGGTACGGAATCGGATTTTTTCGCATAGCCGTGAAGCAGGGCTTCATTGATAACTTTTGACGGAACGCCAAGGTCTTTGAGTGTGACAATATCATCCGCGCTTAAATCAAAGGTAGAAGGTGAAGTGTCGATATAGGCTGTCAGTACCTCTTCATCGACCCCGGACCGCGCCATCCTGATCAGGTCATCGGCCTCGGATGCTGCCAGGGCGGCATTGTTTGTAAGGACGAGGACAACGGCCATGCACGCGCTTAACAGGATATTTTTCATAACAGATCTCCTTTACTATGATAAAAAACTGTGATCGTGTTGGGCTTTATACCTTAAACGCATATTATTTACTCTTGATCACATTTTTTTCTCAACTTCCCATCCGGCACCTGCGAATCCCGATTGATTCGCCTATGCAACTATATCATGAGTCAGTCTGAATTCAAACTTTTTCATAATCAGTGATTCATCTTCGTTTTCCCGCCAGCAATGTAAGTTTTTCATCGATCGATGAGTTACTATCGGTCGGTATAAAACCTGGTCTGACTGTTACCCGCAGTATCGGTGACATCAAAGCCGGTCCGGCTTAACAGAAAAAGAGTAACGGTACGGTATGTCGGATTGAAAGAATATCCAATCGGAATCGGAGTGATAATAATAGCTTGCCGTACTAATCCCTCGCAGAAACCCCGAAAACCTTCTCGCACCATATTCGCGCCAACTGTTTGTTCTCGCGCGCCGAACGAGTCACTTTTGTATCCTGCATCCGTGCAGTTTCTTCTACAAGAGCACCGTCGAACTTTATTTTCTTCAAATAGTCTGCAACCTTATGGTAATCAATATCACCGCCATCTTCCATTGTCTGGTCCGATATCTTGTCATGCTGTGTCCGCATATGGACAGCTCCCAGCCGGCCTGCATCACCCGCTTCGTACAGGAGCGGAAACGGATCCGTTCCGGCCTGATATGCCCAATCCATGTCAAGACAAATAAACACAAGCGCCGGATCGGTGTTACGCAGGACTTTCCACCATTCTCTGGCGTTATCTGCCATCGGATTCTCATGGTTGTGAAGGCAAAGTTTCATACCGCGATCAGCCGCCTCACGTCCTAAACGGTCCAGGCTCCGGCAGTAAGTCTTAAAATCTTCATCTGACCGAGCACCCCATGAATCGAATAAACATTCCGGCGACTTCAGCGGTCTGCACCGGTCAAATTCCTCAATCGTGCCGGCGATGGTTTTTTCAGCGGCATCCTTCGGGTAAAGCCCACCGCCGTAATAGATATGATCGATCATAAGATTGTATTGTTTCAGAAGCGGAAGGATAAACTCCATCGATCTGAACTGTACGGTGGTAGTTACCATCTCAATCCGTCTGTAGCCTGCCCATTGAGCATCTGATAAGGCCGTATACCATTGTTCGTCGGACCACTCGTAACCGCCTGTCGGCTGGATTAACTTCTGCCCGGGAGGAGATTTCAAAGGATGGGTGCTTGAAGAAACATATCGAAAAGGAGTCGAGAATAACTGTGTCCAGTACCACATATTGCAAACGATATGTGGAGCATACTTCTTCTGAGCGCCCATCGCATTTCCCGATAGTGCGAGAGTCCCGGCAGATGCCACTGCACCGGCAAGAAACTGCCGTCGAGTGCTTGAAGCAGAGAAACTGAATCCCCTCATCTGTAACCTCCATCGTGGAGAAAAGACTTCAGTTTGTGATCCTTTGAATAAAGCAGGGTGTTGTATATTGCAGACCTGTCTTCAATCTTTCTTTGTATGCTCATAGAGTTTTTTTGATACTGATTCTAGTATACTACAGTATCAGCGCCGGAGAAAGACATTTTAGATCATATAAAATAAACAGACCTTTCCTGGTGCAGGTCAACTGAAAGAATTACAGGTTTTGTCTTGATGCCAGGGTACAGTTGAATTCGTTCTGAAACAATCAATCCACCGGCCAAGAAAATCTCTTGTATTTAAACCTCAATATAAATATTTTCGTAAAAGTCAATAAAATGGATTCATCCTTTTAGTATTTATACGTTTAACCGTTTTCTATTACAAAGCCGGTCAAATATGGATAAGACAAAAATCACTCATTTGAATGAAATATCACGGCGGAAATTTATCAGAAATACCGGTATCAGCGCGCTGCTCATAGGTAATGCCTTTAATAAAGGCACAGGGATAGCGGAAACGGTTCGTAAACCCAACACCGACCGATATCAGTCAATATCTTTAACCACCCATGAGTGGTATGGCGATATCGATGAACGTCTGGATTTACCAAAAGAGTGGAAAGTCGAAACACTTCACAACGGCACACTCAGCCAGCCTCAGCTCACGATCGATGAAATGAGAAAGGCCATTCGAAATCCGATCGGCACAAAACCGCTCCGTGACATTGCAGCAGGAAAAAAGACCGCAGTAATACTCTTCGATGACCTGTCTCGCCCTACTCCTGCAAACACCATCGCTCCGCTTGTAATTGAGGAATTGCACGCCGGCGGTATAAAAGACGAGAACATTCTTTTCATTTCCATGATTGGCTCCCACTGGGCTATGACTCACGATCAGGTGCTTGCCAAGCTCGGTTTTCCCATAGTCGATAAATATCCCTGGATAAACCACAATGTGTTCGACAATTTTGCCAAACTCGGAAAAACCTCGGGTGGAATACCGGTGGAAGTTAACTACTATTTTTATACAGCCGATGTCAAAGTGGCAATAGGTAATCTTAAAAAACATGGGCATCCCGGTTACAGCGGCGGGGCTAAAGCGATTATACCCGGCGTATCAAGCATCGATTCGATTCAGTCTTTTCATACCAATACTATGGATGGCAAGCTGGGAAGTATTTTTCATAATAAAAGCCGTGATAACATGGAAGAATATGCCTATATGGCCGGATTGGATTTTGTTACCCAGAGCGTATGCAACGGTCACCGAAACATTATCCGCTTATGGTCGGGTGATTTAAGGGCAGCTTTCCGCAGAGGGGTCCCGGAAGCGGCCAAACTCTATGAAACAACGCCCGTCAAAGACGCCGATGTGGTTATCGCGAATGCATACCCTTACACTATTGAGGAATGGGGAAAATTCGACTGGGCTAACTGGTCACTTCGCCAGGGGGGAACAGCTATTGCCATATTTCAGATGCCCCTGGGACGAGTTCCAATGCACTATTGGGGGGAGCGAAGCGGCTTCAGAAAGAAATCTTACTGGGATTCTGTGAATATCGAGGATCCAGTTCCGAATGCCGGCCAGATAATAATCTACTCCCAATACCTGCACCGTCGGGATCTCCACTATCCGGAAGGCCGGGTCAAACTATGCAGAACATGGGATGAAGTGCTGAAACTGGTTGAAAAAAAACATGGGGCTGGTACACGCTGCGCGGTTTACCCCTATGTCGGAATACAGCATGAGCCGATAACCGTGGATCAAGCATGAGAGAATTTATGTACTTTATCTGTTGAGGAACCCGAATGAACTACCCCGGACTGAAGTCCGGGGTATCAAAATCAGCCCCCTAAATCCCCCGATGGGGGACTTCAATACCTTATCATTCAGCTTTTAAGCCCCCCTCCGGGGGGTCTGGGGGGCTGCCTTTTAGAGAGGCAAGCAGAGCGCATCTTTCTGCTTCAACCCCGGAGCAGAGTTCCGGGGAATTCTTTCGATTAAAAAAGAAAATGTTGAAATTTGCACGTGATTCTCAAGATGCGCTCACCAAGGTAATGTTTTCAGCGAGGCCGCTGGTATACAGGAAATTGCTCGTAGAGAATCCCCTGACCCGATGAAAATAATGTTGAGAACGGAACCCTTACTATTTTTTAAAAGGGTTATTTCAACAACTGTTTTTTCTGCCAATGAACTTCCCAACTTTTTGTCTTCCAATAGCCGCCCCGCATGGATTCAAACCGCGACACGCCGATCCGGAGTCAGAAAAAGATCCGGTTTTCAGAGAGCATACATCTCGTAGTATCATAACCTTAACGCCATGCGGCCTCTGTATCTCTGTTCTTCTCTCCACCTTTCAGAAGTTGAAAGGAGGGTCAAGAGTTCATAAAAATTCTGATGCACTCCGACAGCCATGTTACCAGAATTTAATATAGAGCGCACCTACAACTGCCACGGAGATCGCCCACCAAAGGACAACACGTAAGTACCATCGATACGGGGACGGCCTTTCCTTGGGCGGAAGAAATGCGAGATCGCTTGTCCAGACCGTTTGAACTTTAGGATCAGTATGAAACGGCCGGGTCAGGAGACTTACCACTATCATCCATGCCAGTTGAACAAAAAATATGATCCCGACAAGGTTATAGAAATTGAAACCCTTCGGCAACACTACCCGCTGGAGCCAGAACGCCACCGGGATTGTCAGGATACCCAGAATCAGGGTGCTGACAGCAGCTTTGTTTGTCGCCCGTTTCCAGAGAGCGCCCAGGGTGAACACGATCGCTATTGGCGCCGCCATGACCGCCCAGCTCTGTTGGAAATAGTCGAAAATAGTGGGAAAAGTCCCCACGATAGGAGCACAGAGAGCGCCGGCCGCAAGCAGCGTCGCGCCCGCAATCTGCCCGACTTTGATGAGATGAGTTTCTGATGCTTTAGGCCGGATGAACGCCCGGTAAAAATCCATGGAAAAGAGTGTGGCGATTGAATGAACGAGCGCGCTTACTGTCGACATGATCGCCGCGATGATGCCTGCAAATACGATTCCCCGAATCCCAGCAGGAACGATATATTGGATCAGGTAAGGGTATATCGCATTCGATTCGGGAGGTGCGGGCATGACCCCGAGTTCGACAAGACGATATCCAACGATACCGGTGAATTCCACCGCGAATCCCAGGAGAATTCCGAGGAAGGTCGCAAATACCACCCCCATGCGGGCATGCCATTCATTCTTTGCTCCCAGACACATCTGAATGTAAAACTGGTTGGTACAGGCGTACCAGACATTTGTGGAGAATATGAGCACGAGGATGGCGGTCCAGGGGAGTTCAGGATGATCGAGGGGAAGGAACAGATGCGCACGGTCACCTGTCCCGATCGCCGTCATAAGACCTCCGGGTATATGAAGGAGACCGAGCACGGTGATGAGCGCGCCCCCCGCAAGCAGGAGCACGCTCTGGAGCGTTTCGGTCCACACTACCGACACAAGGCCGCCGTATACGGTGTACGCCCCTGTCAGAATGGTCATCACCCAGATGCTCAGAATAAGGTTGAAACCGAAAAGGCTGTGCATGACATATGCGCCGGAATAAAGGATTCCTGCAAGGTTAATCGCAAAATAACTGACCATTGTGAGAAGAGAAAAAATCGTTCGGGCCGTTTTCCCGAAACGCCGCTCGAGGTATTCGGGGATAGTAAAAATTTCCCGTCGAAAATATAACGGCATGAATACAAGGATCAGGAGGGCGAACGATGGGGCGATCCCCCATTCCCAGTTGAGCACAGCCATGCCGACATCATGAGCCTTGGCCGAAGCGCCGATAAATTGTTCCGTGCTGATACACGCTGCTGTCATGGAAAACCCAACCGCATACCAGGGGAGCGTCCTCCTCGCAAGGAAAAAACCGTCCGCGCGGGTCTGCTTTTTCCGGCCCGCTATAAATCCGATCAAGAGCACCGATACCATATATACAGCGAAAATCAGAATATCGAACGAGTTGAGCCGGAACATCGATCCTCCATTGTGCAAAGGGGTAATTAAATATTACTGTTATTCTTCCTTCCAGTTCATCTCACGGGCATACCGTTCCGAAATCTCACGCAGCACCGAATAGAGTTCGGTGATATCATTATCTGTCCAGGTTTCGTTCAGTAAGACAAGCGGGATTGCAATCACATCGGGAGAAAGTGTGTCCGCCGCTGTTTCGTATCCCCGGATAATTTCCTCAAAACTCTCTCCGAAATCGAAGTTCAGCTCCACGATGCCCCGTCCCCGGAAATGTTCTTTCATACCAGGCAATTCCGCTTTGGAGTACCGCCAGGAGCAGTTCAGCCCTTTGATTTCCGGGTCATGATCAAGATAGTGTCCTATAGAGGGATGGGGGCCGCAGTTATGGATTCTCCCTCCGCCGAATCGCCGGAAAATACGGTTATTGTATGGGCGGCTGAATTCACGGAATATATCGGGGCCAAAGGATGCGCAAACATCGTCCGAGACAAATCCCTTCCGTCCCTCGGGCGCCCAGAGCGGGTCGAAGTCGATGCAGCCGAGACGGTCTATCCCTCCAACGGCTTGGATGACAGCTTCATAGCATCGAATCTGAAGATCGGTCACCTGTTCGAGAAGGATGTGATACTCTGCGGGATTGTCGTAGAACGCGGTATAGAGAAGGTTCGTGTCAAGGAGGTCTTTCACCGTATTCATCGGGCCGCCAAGGTCTATACCGGCAAGGCAGACATCTTTGGGGAGATTCTCGCTGAAGAACCGCAGCCACCGCAGATTTTGCGGCATCAGGCCATCCTGTTCAGGATCCGGCATGCGCAGACTATGGACTTGTTCCATGTCCCTGATCGGGTGTTCCTTCAGACCGGGAGCCTGATTGGGATTCTCGCTCCAATAGAGCGGGATGCCGAACATTGTCCCGATGGTCATATACCCCGGCCAGATACGGGCGCAGGGGATATAATCATCAGGGAGACAACGCAGGCAGCGGTTGATGCATACGACGTTCACTTCGAACTGTACATGCCCGTTTTCACATTGCTCGCGGAGGGGATACCTGCTGAAATCATCCAGCCATACCCCGATGGGGATATGGTCAACCAACCGGTATTCCCAGACCCGGCGCACCGTTTCCCTGCGGCGTTCTATTTCATTGTGATCTATATCCGCGATGCTATGCATGTTTCACTCCCCGATCACTTCTCCCCCGGCGCGGATTTCCTTTACCGAGCGGAAACCATGGTACACGACCGCCTCGACTTCGCATTCAAGCGCCTCGCCCGCATCGAGGTGAGAACATGTGCCGTTTGCGATGGAAGTATCGAGCTCTTTCGGCCAGGCAGTGCATGGTTCGATAACCGCTGTTGAGCAGCCCCTCCAGCCCCCGTATGAGAGGAAGAGCCACACCGACCTGAACACATCCTTCGGGAAGCGCAATCCGAATCCGACCTGTGCGGCGGTATCAGTAAATGCGCACCAGCCATCGGCGAGATCGGTGCAGTAAACAAATTCCTTGCAGGGCGATTCCGGCGCGGGTACCATCCGCAGGTCTACCCTGCCGCCTTTCTTTCCCCGGCAATGCGGCCAATCGAACTGCTCCTCTCCCGCCAGATCGCTAAAGGTTTCATCAACCCTCAGAACCCGGCACGGCGGTAGGTCGATCCGATGATTCGGGCTGATGGCAAGCGCGGGGTGAAGTTTCCACAGGAAGTCAACCGGAGTATGACCCTGGTTCTGAATACGGTGATGAAAACGCACGATTGGACTTTCCGCCTCGATGCTGAGCCATTTTTCCACACGTACATTCAGGATGGAACTGAAGCACCACAGATGGATAACCACCTCTTTGTCGGAATTCTCTTCGATCCTCCATCGCCAGGGCTGCGACCACAGTTCGCCGTGATCCGGATACCTCTCCCCATTCAGAGTTATCGGCTCGTCGTTGGGGAAAAGTTCATCCCAGCCGCCGAAAAAGTTGTCATCGTATGATGAGCCGACCGGCACAGTGCGCGGAACAAGGCGGGGATTCTCCCAGAGAATGTTACGATCCGAGGGTTTATGGATAAGCCGTAATATTTTAGCACCAAGGTCGGGGAGAATTACAAGACGCAGGAACCGGTTTTCGCAACAGATCGTCTGCATTCCCCGGTATTTCCAGTCTGTATCTACGGTAACCACGGGCATAAGTAGAATCCCCTTTCATATACTCGAAAATGCCATAATCCCAAAGATTCACAAAATTGAGAAGGCTAAAGAATTTCTAAAGGACAAACACCGCCTTTATAGCTCCGCCCCGTCGGTCGCGCACAGTTTCATATGCCTCCTGCGCCTGTTCGAGCGGGAACCGGTGTGTAATGATATCACGGAGGTTGAGTTTCCCGGAAGCGATCCACCCGATCATGTCCTCCCAGCCAAGACGGTCAGAGAGGGCGCCGTATACAACGAGGTCTTTGAGAATCATCCGGTCGATATCGACAGAAGGAACCGGAGAACCGTGGACACCGTACAGCACCACCTTCCCCTGTGGAACTACAAGGTCGAGCGCGGTACTAAGACTTTCCGCGGAGCCCGCCGCATCGAACACCATATCGGGGCCGTGTCCACCGGTCTCGTCGAGTATTGCCTCTTTAAGTCCCGGCTGAGAACTGTCGAGGGTTATATCCGCTCCGAGACGCTTCCCGAGAAGCAGCCGCTCAGGCCGGGTTCCGGTCAGAATAACCTTTCCTGCGCCGAGGATTCTTCCAATCTGCACAGCGACCAATCCCCCGGGACCCGGGCCGAGCACCAGAAGTGATTCTCCCCGAGCAATACCCGGTTTCCGCAGTGCGCCAAGGACTTCCGTGTCGAGGATCGCCGATTCCTCGTGGCTGATGCTCACGGGTATCGGGATAACATTCCGCTCCGGAACAAACAGAAATTCCTGCATACCACCGTCCACGGTCATTCCGATCTCGTACCCGTCGGGGCAATACTGAGTGCTTCCCCTGAGGCAGAGGGGACATTTCCCGCATCCGACCACAGAGTCCATGGTTACACGGTCTCCGGGTTTCACACGGGAGACCCGGGCGCCAGTCTCCACTACCTCACCCGATACTTCGTGACCGAGCACAAACGGGGGATTCCTGAAACGGACGCGGCCCTGGATGATGTGAACGTCGGTACTGCACAGTCCTGTCGCCCGGACGCGGAGAAGTACCTCGCCCACCCCGGGCGCTCTATCGGGTAATGGGGCGTCGTCCCGATACTCAAGCTCATTATTTCCCATCCACATTACTTGTTTCATCTATGCCACCCTGTATGTTGCAACTGTTTTTTCATTGAGGTCCACCCCGAGACCCGGTTCTTCCGGGACCTTTACCATGCCGTCGATGACCTCGAATTTCTGGAGGGTAAGGTCATGGCGGAGCGGAGACTGGCTCACGCAGTACTCGAAAATGAAAGCGTTGGGCACCGCTGCAATGAAATGGAGCGAAGCGGCGATATTGATCCCGCTCTTGAACGAATGGTTGACCACGGGACGGTGACGGTCATGGGCAAGCCCGGCGATACGCATCGCTTCCGTCAGCCCTCCGCATCGGGTCACGTCCACCTGCACAACGTCAATGTTCCCCCTGTCCATGAGATCGATATAGGACTGCCGGGAGCTTTCCTCCTCTCCGGCAGCGATGCGGACGCTGGTGGCAGATGAAAGACGTGCGTATCCATCGATATCGTCCGGATGGAGAGGTTCTTCGAGCCAGGCAATATTATATTCTGAAAATCGCTTTGCCATTCCGATGGCCGTTTTAGCATCCCACACCAGTCCGGCATCGATCATGACATCCACCCCGGAGCCGACTGCCCGCCGAATCTCGCGCACCAAAGCCACATCGTATTCCGCATTCTTTCCGAGAGGCTCCCAGCCGAATTTCACCGCAGTGAATCCCCGATCCACATATTCCCGCGCCATCCGGCCTGTATCTTCAAGTGTGTCGCCGAAAAGAGAGCTGGCATATGCACGAACCTCTTTTCTCCAGCGAGCGCCGAGGAGACGCCAGACCGGTACTCCTGCTGCTTTGCCCATAATGTCCCAGAGCGCGAGATCTATCCCGCTCATCGCCTGTATCGCCGCGCCCCGTCTGCCGTAATAAATCGATCCCTGGTACATTTTCTCCCAGATTCGCGAAACCTGGAAAGGGTCTTCTCCAAGGACGATCTCCCTCAGTCCACGGCAGATCGTATGGGATTTCCCCGCCTCGATGATCGCCTTGACAATCCAGGGCGAGGAATCCACCTCTCCGATCCCGACAATCCCCTCATCCGTGGTCACCCGCACCACCGCCGTGTCCTGGCTGCCATCCGTTCTCTCCACAATTTCCGGGAGAGATAGTATCATAACCTCCACATCGGTAATTTTCATGATTATTTCCCTTCCCTGTCGAATATACCTTAAGTTTTTCTCAAAATACGGTTTGAAAAATTGAACATGATACTCGCCGGATTGCGGCTGGTAAATTTGGCAATCAGGTTATAATAAAACTTTCAGGATATTTGTTCAATATGATAATTATTCATGAAACAGGCAAGCGTCCATGGGAGGGAAGTTTAAAAGGATAAAAAAGCAGTCAAAATAGTGCGGCCAAGGCCACGGGGTCAAAGAGATTTTCTGAATTCATGGTTATTGCGGGTAGAATCACTCGCCCGGCGAGCCGGCAGTTCGTTGATTTTTTTTCAGTTCTTCAATCAATTGGCTGAGAAGCCCGAGTTGTTCCTCTTGAATTGAAATAAGTTCGCTCCATTGCTTTTCCCTCAGTAAATCTATTTTCTCGTGAAGCGACATTATTTCAAGCTCCGATTTCAAGTTGACCTCATAATCATGTTCCGCGTTCAAACGGTCTTTATAGGCCTGCCGGTTTTGAGACATCAGGATTATCGGGGCTTGCAAGGAAGCAAGCATGGATAAAAACAGATTCAGAAGAATGTACGGATATGGGTCGAATGACTCATCATAGGTGATTAAAACGAACGAATTCAAGAAAACCCAAATAACCAGCACAATCCCAAAGATCGAAATAAATGTCCAGGAGCCGCCAAAGGCAGCAACTTTGTCGGCAAGCCTCTGGCCAAAAGTCAGTTGCTCAGAAAAGTCTTGAGCAACATTTCTAGAAATATGGGTTCTCTCGGCGAGATGAATAGCAACTTTCTTTTCCAGTTCACCAAGATGCTCATATTTTGTTTTAAAAAGCTTTTCAATTATTTCGATAACTTTCTTATCCATCGTTTTTATCCTATGGTTTTTTTAGACATTAGTCACCGGCGGCTTAAAACCCGACCGGTAATCCGTTTATCGGCCACTTTCGATTGATTATTCTATCTGATAAAGAATCTGGATATTACTTCTGGAAAATAGCTCTATAAAAGCAAAACTAACAGGTAAATTTTAAGGCCACCTCTAACAATTGCATTTTTAAAACATGAAAGACAATGCAACCCAATAACGAACATGTAAGTGATGATAATGTTGGAGTTTCTCACACACAAGAGGCGTTTTTGCCTGCTGTGAAGT
>Ga0172379_10005351_pt1 | contig 18015 bp, 20 predicted proteins | sample GrowelOW334metaG_FD_119756 | JGI IMG/M metagenome (GOLD analysis project Ga0172379, IMG submission 119756) | Groundwater microbial communities from an aquifer near a municipal landfill in Southern Ontario, Canada - Groundwater well OW334 metaG | ecosystem: Environmental > Aquatic > Deep... | reverse complement strand
GCACGACCGGAACGGATTTTCCTGGTGCACGGCGAACCGGACGCAGCACGAGCGCTGGCCGGTAAAATTTCCGAAAAATTCAGTTCAAAAGTCCACATCGCCTCTTACGGCGAAACGGTGGAAATCTAGCATCCGGGCGGGAATACCCGCGGTTCTCACTAATGGTATAGTAATTTAGTATAATATTATCATTAGATGACTAAGCTGAGTTTCATCAAAAAGACCAAGTATTTTCTCGAGTTTGTCCCGCTTTACGCGGGAGTCTTTTTGTTTTCTCTTTTGCCGTGGAAAGCGGCTATCGGCTTTGGCTGTTTTGCGGGCAGAATGGCCTCCTATCTGGTTTCAAAACGCTTCAAACTCACTATAGACAACCTTACGAGGGCCTTCCCCGAAAAAAGCCCCGCCGAAATAGAAGCAATTGCGCGCGACAGCTGGGAAAACATCGGCCGGATAGCGGCTGAATTTTTAAAGCTTTCCGAAAGCAAAGCCGCCACGCTGGCGCACTGCCGCGTTGAAAACGACGGGGAACTGAAGAAATGGCTGGCAACAGGGAAAGGCGCGCTACTTCACTCGGCACATATAACGAACTGGGAAGCGGGATCCTTGATCATGAGCGCGGCGGGCTACAATTTTTCCGCCCTCAGCAGGATAACGCGGAACCCGTTCGTCGAGAATTTTCTGTTTAAACGCAGAACCAAATTCGGCACACACCTTATTTCGCACCGGCAGCCGTTTTTCGCCTGCGTGAAAGCCCTGAAAAAAGGGCGCGCGTTAACCATTCTGATGGACCAGAATATGCCCGCGGGGGATTTGTTCCTGCCGGTTTTCAACCGCGTTTGCGCGGTAACGCCGATTACGGCTTTACTGTCGCTTAAGACCGGCACGCCGGTTTTCCCCGCGCGGCTTTACCGCGACGGGCACGGCGTAATAGTGGCGCAATATGAACCGGCGATCTTTCCGCCCGAACATTACAGCGAGGAAGGCGTGCTGGAGCTGGTGAACCGGCTTAACGCCGCAACCGAACGCTGGATACGGGCCGAACCGGCGATGTGGCTCTGGTCGCACAACAGGTGGAAACGGGAAAACGACCCCAAACGTTTTGCGAAAAAAGAGGAGACGGAAATTGCATAAACCGATTAAAGCCATTATTTTAGACCGAGACGGCACGCTTATTCACGACAAGCCGGGCCGCTATCTGTCAAAACCGGAAGCGTTGCGCCTGTATAAAAACACCGCGCCCGCGCTGAAAATTCTGGCGGAAGCGGGTTATAAGCTTTTTGTAGTTTCAAACCAGTCCGGCATAGGGCGCGGTTATTTCACCGAGCAGACCGCGCGGGCGATTAACCGCCGGATGACGGATTCGCTTAAAAAAACCGGCGTCGTTATCGCCGATATTGTTTTCTGCCCCCATGCGCCGGACGAAAAATGCGCCTGCCGCAAGCCGCTTCCCAAAATGGGCGAGGACTTAATAAAAAAGCACGGCATCAAACCGGCGGAATCATATATGGTGGGCGACAAGCTGTCGGACGTGAAGTTCGGGCACGCGCTCGGCATGAAAACGATTTTCGTAAAAACAGGCAACGGCAGGCATCAGCTTGAAAAGTACGGCAGTAAAATTCAAACGGAGAAAATCGCCGCGGACATTCTCGCGGCGGCAAAATGGATAGCCAAATATGAAATACAGAATTAAAATCAGCCAGATAATAACACTCATACTGCTCGTCATCGCAAAACCTTACTGCTGGTATCTGTTCGCCGCCGGCATCGCATTGGGCGCGCTGGGGGAAGGCTTGCGCGTTTGGTCCGCGGGCAACCTTTACAAAGACAAAGCGCTCGCCACCTACGGGCCTTACAAGATGACCAGGAACCCGCTCTATGCCGGCTCATTCTTAATGGCGCTGGGGTTTTCCATAGCGTGCATAAACCCGCAATACCCGTACCGCACCGCCGCGCTTATTCTGGCGATTCTACTGGGCTTTAAATTCGTCTACCGCCTGCAGGTTGAAGCCGAGGAAATACACCTTAAAAACCTGTTCGGACAGGATTACGAGAATTATAAAAACAGCGTGCCCCGCTATGTGCCGAACATGGGCGCGCTGAACACCGCGCTGGAATCGAACCGCTTCACCATAGCGCAGGCGAAATACAACCGCGAATACCAAACCGTGCTCGGCTTTGTGTGCGTGGCGGCTTTTGTGGCCCTTAAACTTTATTTCCAATGGTAAACATGACCACCAGAACAAAAACAACACTTGGCATCTCGGCTTTGCTCCTTGCCTTTTTGTGGGCGGTTACGCCGGCTTCGGCACGGGTGATACGCAAATACCCGCCGCAAAAACCGGAACCGCTGCGCGAAGCGCTGTTAAGCCCAATGGACAGCGCTCCGGCGGCCGAACTGCCCAAAGGCGCGAAAAAAGCACCCTGGCTTAACGAAAAGATGAGATTCGCCGTATCCTGGGGCTTCATCACGGTTGGCTACGCGGAAATGAACACAGAAAATATCGTGCTGGTAGACAGCGTGCCCTGCTACCACATAGTGTCCACCGCGCAGTCCACTAGTTTTGTGGACACGTTCTTTAAAGTGCGCGACAGAAACCAGACCTGGATAACCTACGACAATTTCTATTCAAAGGGCTACACAAAACTCATCCGCGAAGGCACTTATTTCTGGGACGAGTGGGTGAGTTTTGACTACAGCACCAACACCTTTACGGGCCAGAAACGCACGCGGGAAGGAGCCATTGAACCGACCACTGGCCAGATACCCGGACCCGTGCAGGATATTTTTTCGGCGCTTTATTTTGTCCGCACACTGGATCTTAAAGTGGGCCAGTCCGTTGAAATGGACGTTAATTCCCGCCAGAACTGGCCGCTGATAGTCAGCGTTCTGAAAACCGAAACGGTGAAAGTGCCGGCGGGGAAATTCGACTGTATCCTGGTGGAGCCCAAACTGCGGGACAAAGGGCTTTTCGTGCAGAAAGGCAAAAGCCTTAAAGTATGGATCAGCAACGACAAAAGGCGCATACCGGTAAAAATGGAAGCGGAAGTATTTATCGGCAATGTGTCAGCAGAACTGGAAGAATATTCGGGCGAACCCGCCAAATAAACCAAGCTTATGAAAAACACCGACAAAAACAAACTTAAAACGCTTGTAAAAAACTTCAAAGGCCGGAAAGTCGTGGTTTTCGGCGATATCATGATAGACCACTTCATCCGGGGCGGAGTAAGCAGGATTTCGCCCGAGGCGCCGGTCCCGGTCGTGCATGTCAAAGAGGAAAGCTTTCTGCCGGGCGGAGCGGGCAACGTGGCCGCCAATCTGGCGGCGCTGGGCGCGGAGGTGACATTGATTTCCGTCATCGGCGAGGACATCCCGGGAGAGAATTTAATCACCAGCCTGGGCGAACGGAATATCCGCACCGGGCTTGTGGTGCGCGACCCGCAGCGCCCCACCACAGAAAAAGTCCGGGTAATCGCCGATATCCAGCAGGTCGTCCGCTTTGACCGGGAATCGTCAAAACCGCTCACGCCCGAACTGGCCGACGAGTGTATTTTGAGGCTTAAAGACCTTATCCGCAGCGCAGGAGCCGTTATCCTTTCCGATTACGGCAAGGGCGTACTCTCCGAAAAAACCATAAACGCGGCCATAACCATCTGCCGCAGGCACAAAGTACCCGTCTGCGTTGACCCGAAAGTGGAGCATTTCACCAAGTATAAAAACGTGACCTGCATAACTCCGAACACCAAGGAAGCCTGCGAAGGAATGCGCGTTCCCCTGCGCCCGGAACAGCGGGAAATTGAAACGCTGGGCAAGAAAATACTGAAAACCTTGAAATCCGAATCCGTGCTGATAACGCAGGGCGCGCACGGAATGACCCTTTTTGAAAAAGGCAATCCGCCGTCCGTTTCGCACACCGAAACGGTGGCGCGCGAAGTCTTCGACGTGACGGGCGCGGGCGACACGGTTATTTCCGTGCTCTCCCTTTCGCTTGCCGCCGGAGCCACGCTTAAGGAAGCGGCCATGCTTTCAAACTACGCTGCCGGCGTTGTGGTGGGCAAACTGGGCACCGCCACGCTTACGCCGCAGGAATTGGCACAGGCGGTTAAATGAACGATATTTTAATAGTGATACCGGCGCGGTACGGTTCAACGCGCCTGCCGGTGAAAATGCTGAAAAATCTGGGCGGACGCCCCGTAATTGCGCACACCTACGAAGCCTGCGTGGCTTCCGGCGTGGGCACGGTGCTGGTGGCGACCGACCATGAGGACATCGTTTCCGTGGTCAAGCAATTCGGCGGGCAAGCCGTAATGACCCCGCCCGAATGCCCTTCGGGAACCGACCGAGTTTATCTCGCCGCGCAAGGCAGGAAAGAAAGCATTATCATTAACGTGCAGGGCGACGAACCGCTGATAGCGGCGGAAACCATCCGCAAAACCGCGCAGGTTTTAAAAGATTTTAAGGATGCCGACATTTCCACCGCCGCCGCCCCCTTTCCGGCCGACCGGGATTTTAATGATCCCAACGCGGTGAAAGCGGTACTGGCGGATCCGCTGGTTTCGGGCGACGGAAAACGCGCGCTATATTTCACGCGCTCGGCTGCGCCTTACCACCACGAACTGTCGCCCATAAAAAATGACGTGCCGTATTTTCTGCACTGCGGCATTTACGGCTACAGGCGGACATCGCTTGAAAAATTCGTAAAACTACCCCCCTCCGCGCTCGAAAAGCTCGAACGGCTTGAGCAGCTGCGCGCGCTTGAGGCGGGAATGGTGATACGTTGCGCTTTAGTGCCCAGCGTACCGCCGGCAATAGATACCGACGAGGACCTGCAAAACGCCGCGCGGTATCTCAGCCAGAAAACGCTATAAAGGATACCATGAGCAAATATATTTTTGTCACAGGCGGAGTTGTAAGTTCGCTCGGCAAGGGAATCACGGGCGCGTCCATAGGCAAACTGCTGACCTACAGCGGCCTGAAAGTCACCATGGTAAAATGCGACCCGTACATAAACGTTGACGCCGGCACCATGAATCCCTTCCAGCACGGCGAGGTTTTCGTGACGGAAGACGGCGCGGAAACCGATCTGGACCTGGGCTACTACGAGCGTTTTCTGGAAACCCGCATGACGAAGGAAAACATCATCACGGCGGGCAACGTTTACAAAAACGTGATAGAGCGCGAGCGCAACGGGGAATATCTGGGCGCGACTGTGCAGGTAATCCCGCACATCACCAACGAAATCAAGCGGCGTTTCAAGGCATTCGAGAAAAAGGCCGACGTGGTGATTATAGAAATAGGCGGCACCGTGGGCGACATTGAAAGCCTGCCTTTCCTTGAGGCGGCGCGGCAGATGAAGCTGGAATGCGGCCCGCAGGACGTGCTTTACATTCATGTAACGCTGGTGCCATATATAGCGGCGGCGGACGAACTGAAAACCAAGCCCACCCAGCATTCCGTGCACAAACTGCGCGAAATCGGGATAGATCCCGGCATGATAATCTGCCGGACCGACCGACCGCTGGACAAGAAAATAAAGCAGAAAATAGCGCTTTTTTGCAGCGTGCCGGAAACGGCGGTGCTGGAAGCGCCCGACGCAAAATCAATTTACGATGTGCCGCAAACCCTGCACCGCCAGGGCGTAAACGAGCAGGTGCATATGCTGCTGCGGATACGCGCCACGGGGCATGATTTCAACCGCTGGTCGGATTTCATGGCGAAAGTGTCGGCGGCGAAGGATACGGTTAAAATCGCCATCGCGGGGAAATACACCAGCCTCAAAGACGCCTACAAATCCGTTTCCGAAGCGGTGACGCACGCCTGCATGGCGAACAATGTGAAAGCCGAAATCGCGTATGTGGACGTGGAAGACCCGGAACTGGAAAAGAAACTCGCTCTGGCGGACGGCATAATTCTCCCCGGCGGGTTCGGCGACAGGGGTATAGAAGGCAAGATAAACACCGCCCGCTACGCGCGCGAGAACAAAAAACCGTTTCTGGGCATCTGCCTGGGCATGCAGTGCGCGGTGATCGAGGCGGCGCGCAATCTGGCGGGCATGAAAAACGCGCATTCGGCCGAATTCGCGCCGAAATGCAAATATCCCGTAATAGCCATGCTTGACGAGCAGAAACGCATAACCGCCAAAGGCGGCACCATGCGGCTGGGCAATTATGAAACAACCTTCAAAAAAGGCTCGAAAATCGCGGAGATTTACGCGAAGCCCTGCGTTTTGGAAAGACACCGCCACCGTTATGAAGTGAACCCGAAATTCGCGCCCGCCATTGAAAAAACGGGCCTTAAAATAACAGGGTATTACAAGCCGAAAGGGCTGGCGGAAGCGGTGGAATTCGCTAACCACCCGTGGTACATAGGCGTGCAGTACCACCCGGAATTCAATTCCACGCCGCTAAATCCGTCGCCGCTGTTTAAGACTTTCATCGCGGCGTGCGTAAGAGGAAAGAATGAAACAGCGAAAAATTAAGGTTAATGACATAGAGATCTGCAACGACCGAGAGATAACCTACATCGCGGGCAACTGCATTCTGGAAAGCTCGGCGGTGGTTTACGAAACCGCCAAAACGCTCAAGCGTTTGATGAAAGGCAAAAAGTTCATTTATAAGGCCTCCTTCGATAAAGCGAACCGCACTTCCATAAACGCCTATCGCGGCCCGGGCATGAAGGAAGGCTTAAGCCTGTTGGCGGAAGTGAAACGCAAGCTGGGCCTTACCGTTATCATAGATGTGCATGAACCAGGGCAGGCGGAAGCCGTCGCGGAAGTGGCGGACATTCTGCAGATCCCGGCGTTTCTGTGCAGGCAGACTGATCTGATAGTGGCCTGCGCCAGAACAGGCAGGCCGCTCAATATTAAAAAGGGCCAGTTCCTTTCCCCTTGGGACACGGTTAATATCGTGAAAAAAGCGGAAAGCGCCGGCAATAATAAAATCATGCTCACGGAACGCGGCTCCTCTTTCGGCTACGGCAACCTGGTGGTGGACATGCGCGGACTGGAAATTATGAAACAGGAAACGGGCTGTCCCGTCATATTCGACGCCACGCACTCGGTCCAGAAACCGGGCGGGCTGGGCCACGCCACGGGCGGAGATTCGGCCATGGCGCCGGTTCTTTCGCGCGCGGCCGTGGCTGTTGGCATAGCGGGCCTGTTTTTTGAAACGCACCCGGAACCCTCAAAAGCGCTGTCGGACGGGCCGAATTCCATCGCCCTGCGCGATGTTGCTAAACTGGTTAACATAATTAGTAAGATAGATGAAACTGTCAAGGGGAAGAAAAAATGAAATGCCCAAGCTGCGGACATGAAAATATCAACACCGGCAAAGACTGCCGTAAATGCGGACGCGATCTCACCCTGCCTCCGGCCTGGTTTCCGGGATGGAAATGGCATGTAAAAACCCTCGCGTGGATATATCTCGTGCTTATCGCCCTGTTTTTTACCGCCAACCATTATTTGGCGAAACTAAAAACTCCCTATAACCTACGACAGATTCCCGCGGAAACCACTCCGTGGCTGCATCCTTACGTCAAGCCGGGAGAATAAAATGGCTAACCGAGAAAACCGCGCCGAAATCCTTAAAACCGGCCGGAAAGTTATCGCCATTGAGGCCCGGGCAGTCTCGGCCATGGCGCGGAGCCTTGACAATTCCTTCGCCGACGCCGCGCTCGCCCTGCTTGAATGCAAGGGCAACGCCGTTGTCATGGGTATTGGCAAAAGCGGGCTTATCGGACGCAAGATAGCGGCCACGATGTCTTCCACCGGCACGCCGGCGGTGTTTGCCCATCCCGTAGAATGCCTGCACGGCGACCTGGGGCTTTTGGGCAAGCGTGACATAGCGATAGCCCTTTCCTATTCAGGGGAAACCGAAGAAATCATCAAGCTGATCCCTGTGATAAAAGGACTGGGCATAAAAATAATTTCACTGACGGGCAGAAAAAATTCGACCCTGGCAAAAATGTCCGACATCGTGATAGACACGAACGTTAAGGCGGAAGCCTGTCCGCTCAATTCCGCGCCCACAGCCTCCACAACAGCCATGCTTGCCGCGGGCGACGCGCTCGCCATAGCGCTCATGAAACTCAAGCATTTCGGCAAGGACGATTTCGCGAAACTTCACCCAGGCGGCGCGCTGGGCAGAATACTGACGCTCAGGGTCAAGGATATCATGCAGACCGGGACAGCTAATCCTGTGATTTCCGAAGCCAAAACCGTGAAAGACGCTTTGTTCGTGATGACCGAAACGCGCACCGGCGCGGTTTCGGTCGTGAACAAAAAAGGCCGCCTGACGGGTTTTTTTACGGACGGCAATTTGCGCCGCGAACTCCAGAAAAATCCGAATCTGCTGGGCCTGAAAATTTCAGAAGTCATGACGGTAAACCCCGTCACAGTATCGCCCGGCACCATGGCGGCCAAGGCGGCGGACATTCTGCGCGAGAAACGCATAGACAATATGCCGGTAATTGATGAGAAAGGCAAACCCGTGGGCCTGCTCGACGAACGCGTTTTAATTGTCAGCATACCGGTTTCCGACGATGAAGATTAAACTTTCGCTGCTTCTGCTGGCCTTAGTCCTGGCCGGATGTTCCGACGATCTTTCGCGCGGTAAATCCGGAGGCGGGCTTACGCAGGAAGTGAAGGGCTTGCGGCTTTACGAACTGCAGTCCGGCGAAAAGGAATGGATTATTCTGGCAGACAAAGCCGCGCTTTATGAAAAAGACCAGACCGGCGACCTGAAAAACCCGGTGATAGAAATGCGAAAGAACAAAAAACTGGCCGCCCGGATAACATCCGAGAAGGGCCGCATTGATTTCTCCAAAAAACTGGTGACGCTTGAGCGCAGCGTCGAAGGCGAATCAAAAACGGAGCAGGTGGAGTTGAAGACCGAACTTTTAAATTACGATATTGACGCCGAAAAGATATGGACCGACAGCAGTATCCAGCTCAGGCAGTACGGCGTGCTGGTGAAAGGCAAAGGCTTCACGGCCAAGCCTGACCTGTCGGAAATTGAAATAAAAAACCAGGAAACCACGCTGCCGAAAAACGTCAGCCCGGCAAAAGTCAACAATGCCAAGTAAAACATATTTCGCTATCGCCCTGCTGACCGCCCTGACGGCGGGCGTTTTCGTTTTCGCCGAGGAAACGAAACCCTCGGCCACGCGAAAAAAAAGCGAAAAGGCCATAGAAAAACCGTCTTTCCCGCCGGTGCTTGGCGGAGTGGTTTCCAGCAAAAGCTGGAAGATGCGCAGGGAAAAAGACCACGCGCTTGAAATTTTCGACGGCAACGTAAATTACTCCAATCCAGATTACCACCTGCAGGCGGACCATGTGGAAATTGACCGCACGGCGGGCAAAGCCACGGCGCGCGGCGGCCTGATAGGCGAGCGTTACTGGCCCAACGGCAATATTTCCAAAGCCGAGGCGGACAGCGCCATTTACAATCTCAACACGAAAAAAGCCGAAATATATCCCGCAAAAAACAAAAAAACCGTGCTGATCCACGCGGATAAAAAACGCGGCGAAATGCGCACCCTGTCCGACACCGTGTATTTCGACGGCAACGGGCAAACCATCCTCCTCACCGGCGACAACACTATTTTCGGCGAGGGTATAACCACACTGAGTAAAAACACGCTTTACAATTACAGCACGGACACGTTCGAGCTTTACGGCGGTCCCGTGGTCTGGGGCACATATAACAACTATGATTTCGCGATAACCGGCTCCAGCGCCGTGGCGCGGGACTTTTATGATAATATAAGTTTTGACGGCAATATCCGCGGCTGGATACGCACATCAACAGAGGTTTACAAACAATATGGAACTGCGGTCAGATAACATTCAGAAAGTATACCGGTACCGCCAGGTCGTAAAAGGCGTCAGCATACGCGTCAACTCCGGCGAGATAGTCGGCCTGCTGGGCCCCAACGGCGCGGGCAAAACCACAAGCTTTTACATGATGGTCGGCTTCGTGAAACCGGACGGCGGACGCATTCTCATTGACGGTCAGGATGTCACCGGCCTGCCCATGCATGAACGCGCGCGCCTGGGCATCGGCTATCTGGCGCAGGAACCGACTATTTTCCGCGGCCTCAGCGTTGAGGAAAACCTGCTGGCGGTGCTGGAACGCATTTTAAGCTCACGACTGGAACAGATGCGGAAAGTAAAATCGCTGCTGGAGGAATTCGGCCTGTGGGACCTGCGCAAGCAGAAAGCGTGGACGCTGTCCGGAGGGGAGAAACGCCGTCTGGAAGTCGCCCGCGCAATGATCAACGAACCCAAGATAATTCTGCTGGATGAACCCTTCGTGGGTATAGACCCCATCACGGTAAGCGATTTGCGGAAAACGCTTTTCAAACTCCGCGAAAAAGGCATCGGCGTGCTGATAACCGACCACAACGTGCGCGAAACGCTCACGCTCACCGAACGCGCTTATCTGATTCACGACGGCACCATTTTAATAGACGGCAAGCAGGACGACCTGCTAAACGACGAAAAAGCCCGCAAACTCTATCTGGGCGAAGATTTCAAGATGTAGTGAAAGGCATGGAAAACAATCCGCAGGAATTCCATCTGGCTCCCGGCTCGTATGAGGAAAAATTCATACGCACCGGCGGGCACGGCGGGCAGAACGTGAACAAAGTAGCCACCGCCGTCCAGCTGCGCTTTTTTCCGCGTTTGAGCGGCCTGACTGACGAAACTCAGGCGCGCCTGAGACTGCTGGCGGGGACGAAACTTACCGACAGCGGCGATATCCTAATTACCGCCAACGATTACCGCACCCAGGAACAAAACCGCCAGGCCGCCCGCGCGCGTTTAAGCGAACTGGTGCGGCGCGCCATGAAGCCGCCGAAACGCCGCAAACCAACAAAACCCACGTACGGTTCAAAACTTCGAAGACTTGAAGGCAAAAAACGCCGCTCGGAAATAAAATCCGCGCGGCGCAATCCCGCCGATTAAATTTTCTTGCAACCCGCCGCGCTACTGCGTGACGGGGTTTATGAGCTTATCAAGCTTCTGGGCGGCGTCCGAGCGGGCGGTAAGCGCGTCGGCGAAACCGGCCCGATAGCTTAGCGAAGCGTTGAAATCGTCTATCGCCAGCTGATAGCGCGCCAGCGCGGCATACGCCAAACCGCGCCGGTAATAATACTCGTAATTATCGGAATCAGCGTTTATCGAAAGGCTGAACGCATCCACGGCAGACTGGTATTCGCCCAGCCCCATATATGCCAACCCCGATTCATAGGCTATATTTTCATCGCTCGAGCCTTTGCCGCCATAACGGGAATAATTGTTCAGTTCCAGAAGCGCGTTTTTGTAATACTCCATGCAGTTATACACCACCGCCTTGTCGAAGTAAAAAGGCGGCGAACCGGTAAGCTGGGAGGATTTGTCAAAATTTTCTATCGCCATGGAACAGTAGCGTATCCAGTTCTCCATGCCGGCGTCTTTGGCGGAGTAACACTCGTCCCGCAAAGACCGCGCCAGCATGGCGAACGCCGGAGCGTTTTCCGGATTTATCCGGATCTCCTGCAAAAAATCCTGCGCCGCTGTAAGCGGTTTGCCGTACAGAAAATAGGCATAACCCCGGTCATAAAAAACAGACCCCACGGTTCCGCATTTCGTATGCGAGCTCAGTTCAATCACTTTTGTATAGTCGTCTGCCGCGGCGGGATAGCGCTGCAGCTTGGCGTAAGCGTTGGCGCGCAGGCAGTAAGCGTCAATGTAATCGGGGTGAGTATCAATAAGGTAATTAAGCTTTAAAATCGCTTCGTCAACGTCGCCGCCTTCTATATTAGCCGCCGCCTGCGCCAGAATCTCCTCCGGCGTGCCGCTCACTTTTATGGAACTGAAGCAGCCTGCGGCAAAAACCAGTCCGCACAAAACCAGAATAACCGACTTTTTTCCCATATCCCCCCCTACGTAAACATTTCCAGATACGTGAACAGCCCTTCCTTGCGAGCGAGTTGATAGGCGCGGTCAAAGCGCAAGGCGGCCTGTCTTTTATTTCCCAAAAGATAATCCGCGGACGCGAGCGAAAACTGTGTGAGCAGCCGGCCGCGCATTTCGTCGTATTTTCCGAAAAGCGTTTCGGCCTGCGCGAACATGGCGTAAGCCTCTTTTATTTTGCCGCGTTTTAGCAGGATATTGCCGAGCCCCCACTTCACGAACCCCAAATCCGGCTCGTCGTTAATGGAAGAATAAAGCTCGTCCGCTTTCAGATAGCGGAGATAGGCTTCGTCATAGGCCCCTTTCTGGCGGAGCGCGTTAGCGAGGCCGCAGTTCACATAGGCGAGCGCGAAAATGTCGTCGCCTCCTTTAAAAATACCGTCCGCCAGGCGGTAATACTTTTCCGAATCCGCGATATTGCCCGCGATGCGCGAAACCCCGGCCAGCCCGAAATAGGCGTAGCCCAGCGCGGTTTCGTCCTTCTGTTTTTTCGCGAGCGCGACCGCGCTTTTAAATTCATACAGCGATAGGTCGAACCGCCCCTGAAGCCGGTAGATGCCGCCAACCGCCCAGTGCAGATACCCCATGCCCTGATAATCCTTGTTCGCGCGGTAAACTTCGAAAATCTCCTGCAAAGCGGTCAGGGCTTTATCAAACCGGCCCATGGCGCGCAAGGCCAGCGCCGCCTCGAGTTTCGCGCCCAGAAGCAGTTCATCCAGGTCAAGATCCACAGCCAGTCCGGCGGCTTCAAGAGCGGTTTTATAAGCAGTTTCGCCCTTTCCCAGCGTGCGCTGGCAGGCGGCAAGGCCCAGCAGGATTTCAGTTTTAAATTCCGGGTCCCGCGCCTTTGACAAAGCGGCTGAATAGCCGGTTATCGCTTCAGCGAATTTGCCCAGCATGCGCAGCGCTTCGGCGGTAAGGAAATTCGCCTTCGCGTCCGGCGCTTTCAGCTTAGCCAGAAGCTTATACGCCTCCGAAGGCTTGCCCTGATCAACATATAAACCGGCCTTTTCGATGTCAGTCATTCAAACGACTCCCTTTTTCCCGCACAGCCGCCTCAGCGGACATTCCGCGCACAGCGGACGGGGTTTGCAAAAATCCTTTCCCAACGCGACTATAAGCGCGTGAAATTCGTTAAAAACTTCCAAATCGCGCGGCAGGGCTTTCTCAAAAAAATTCTTCACCGCGTCATAATCGTTTGTTTCAAACCAGCCCATTCGCCTTCCGAGCCTGACGGTATAGGCGTCCGCGACAAAAGTTTTCCGCGCGCCGGCATAAAGCAGAATGGAATCCGCCGTTTCACCGCCTATGCCCCACAAAGACAATATTTCCGCACGCACCCCGGTCAGCGGTCCGCCCAGCCATTTGCCCAGCCCTTCTGGATGCTTGGCAACCAGATATTCCGAGAAAAGGCGCAGCTTTTTCTCTTTCTGGACATAATAGCCTGAAGAGCGTATCAGCCCGGCAAGACGGGCGCTGTCGGTTTTTAAAACCGTTTCAGGACTTATCCCGCCCGCCACGTTCAGATTCACCAGCGCGCGTTCCACGTTCGTCCAGGCGGTGTTCTGGGTGAGAATCGCGCCAACCGCCACTTCAAAGCGTTCCCGGTCCGACCGAAGTTTGAAACGGCCCCTTTTATAAAGCGGCCTGACATGTCCCTCCGGCGTTACCGGCCACCAACCCTGCGGACCGAACACCGAGGCGAGCGCCGAGTAAATTTTATAGGGTGCGTTCACGGTAAAAACTTAACGACTTCGTCAATCACGCTGTCCAGATCATAAGGCTTCGGGACAAACTTGTCCGCTCCGGCCTGCTTGGCTCGGTCAATCTGTTCCGGTTTCGTCAGCGTGGAAAGAACCATTACCGGAATGCGCCATGTGATATTGTCAGTTTTAAGCAGGCGGCAGACTTCGTAGCCGCTTAACTTGGGCAGCATCAGATCCAAAAGAACAAGGTCCGGCTTTTCCCTTTTCACTGTTTCAAGACCCAGAACGCCGTCGCGCGCGATCATGACTTCATAGCCTTTGAGCCTGAGCACGCCCGCCAGGGCGACCGCCAGTTCTTTGGAGTCCTCTATCAGAACTATTCTTTTTTTAGCGGTTTCGCTCATCAGGAAATTCTCCCGCAGTTACGCCTGAACTCCGCTCCGAGCGCAAGGTAAGCGCCCGCGGATTTAACAAGGCCGGCAAGTTCGCTTTCCGTAAGTTCGCGCGCGATTTTTCCGGGCACGCCGCGCACCATGCTGCGCGCGGGAATTTTGCTGCCCGGCGGAAGAACTGTGCCGGCGGCGATAAGGCAATCATCGCCGATTTCGCTTTCCATCACCACCGCGCCCATACCGATAAGACAGCGGTTCCCTATTCTGGAGCCGTGGACAACGGCGCCGTGCCCTATAGTCACCATTTCGCCTATAACGGCGTCCGCGCCAATATCAACGTGTATGGTGCAGTTATCCTGCACGCTGGTGCCGCGTCCAATGGAAATATCCGCGACATCGCCCCGCACCACCGCGCAGGGCCACACGGAAACATCGTCCGCGATTTTCACGCGGCCTATAATAACGGCGGCTTCATGAACGTAAGCCCCGTCTGAAATCTCGGGTTTTATTCCGCCCAATCCGTAAATCACATTCTTCTCCCTGACATGGAGAGTTCGGCCTCTGTTTCTTCCTTAAGGTCCAGCGGCTCGGAGAGTTTCAGGCCCCAATAAACAAAAACGCTGAAAATGGCGGGTATGAAATAATAGACCAGCCGGAAAATTAGGCAGGCGACCAGCGCGGCGTTCCAATCCACGCCCATATTGGAAAAAACCGCCGACATCGTCAGCTCCATCGCGCCCAAACCGCCCGGCAGGATAGGAATAAGAACCGTAACCATGCCCAGCGCGAATCCCGCCACCAGCTGCCCTATATGCATTTTTATCCCGACCGCAAGAAATCCCATATAAAGGGCCAACAGGGTGAAAATCCAGTCGGCGCAAATATACACCAACGCCACGGTAAACTGCGCCTTGTTTTTGTGGATCACGTTTATGCCGGCTTCCAGCTGTGTTTCGAAATACACGAAACTTTCCTTGGGAATGAGCGGCCCCGAGAAAAAGTAAAGAATATGGTTTATCCCGTGCCAGATCGCGCGCGTCCATTTGGCGCGGAACTTGTGGTCCAGAAACGCCTTGCCGATACCAAAGCAAATAGCCAAAAGAACCGACACGCCCGTGAAACCTTCCACCATTTCCAGCTTCGAACCGCTGGAGTGGATAAGCAGAAGCATGGTTCCCAGCATGATTATGGCGGCCAGTATAATGTAAATCAGCACGCTGATGACCACGCTTGTGGTCACGCATACCCCGAACGGGACATTGCGTTTGCGCAAAAGGTGTGCGCGCAGCGCAAAACCGCTCACCCCCATAGTGGAAATCACATAATTGATGGTGGTGGAAACAACCGCGATGCTGATGCTTGACCCCAGCCCTATGCGGTACCCCAGCAGCCGGAGGACTTCCCACAAGGAAACGCCCATGAAAACATACGCCAGGGATGAACAGAACAAAGCGCCCAGAAGATAAAGCATTTTCACTTCGGAGATAATTCTGGCGAATTTATCGTACCCGCTGTGAATGACCAGCGCTAAAACGGTCAGCGACAACACAATGGCGGCGAAAGTGACTGCTTTGGTTTTATTCATAAAATGATAGAATTATTATATAACTTTCCCAAGGCTAAAACACTGATTATGGATACGATACGCATACGCGGAGCAAGGCAGCACAATTTAAAAAACATTTCGCTCGAATTGCCGCGCGGAAAGATGACGGTTATAACCGGACTTTCCGGCTCCGGCAAAAGCAGCCTGGCGTTCGACACCATCTACGCCGAAGGCCAGCGGCGCTATGTGGAAAGCCTTTCCGCTTACGCGCGCCAGTTTCTCGGCCTGATGGAAAAACCCGACGTGGACCACATAGACGGCCTTTCCCCCGCCATATCCATAGAGCAGAGGAACCCGTCCCGCAATCCGCGCTCGACGGTTGCCACGGTTACCGAGATCTACGACTATTTCCGCCTCATGTTCGCGCGCATCGGCAAAGCGCACTGCCCCAAATGCGGCAGGCCCATTGAAACGTGGTCCGCGCAGGGCATTGTTTCCGATATCATTGCCAGATTCAAGGGAAAAACCTTTCTTATCTTCTCGCCCGTAGTGCGCGGACGGAAGGGAACCTACGAGGAAATTTTCGCGAAATACAAAAAAGCGGGCTTCGCCAAAATCCGCGTGGACGGAACAATCCACGAAATAAGCGCGGTCCCCGCGCTCGCGCGCTATAAAAAGCACGACATTGAAATCCTGATTGACGAACTGGTCATTGACGAGGTGGAAAAAGAGCGGCTGACCGATTCCGTTGAAACCGCCATCCGCCATTCGTCCGGCTTCATTTTAGCCGCCGGGAAAGAACCGAAAGGCCCGGCGATCCTTTACAGCGAAAGCAACTCCTGCGCCCACTGCGGCATCAGCCTGCCGGAGCTTGAACCGCGCCTGTTCTCTTTTAATTCGCCGCACGGCGCCTGTCCCGTCTGCACGGGGCTGGGGGTAAGAATGGAAGCGGCGGAAGACCTGGTCATTCCTGATCCGTCCCTTTCTTTAGACGAAGGCGCGCTGGCGGCGTGGGAAAGCCCCGTCACAACACGGAGCAACCGCTGGAAAACGTCCTGGTCGTCATATTACATGGAAATACTGGCCGACGTATGCAAACGCGAAAAAATCCCCACGAACGTGCCGTGGAAAAACATGGCCCAGGCGGACCGCGACCTGATTCTTTACGGGGGCGGGCAGTACCGCGTCCACTGGGCGTCGAAGGACAAGGCTTTCGAAGGCGTTATCGGCAACCTTAAACGCCGCTACGAGGAAACCGAATCGGAATTCGTGCGCGAGGAGATTTTCACCCGCTTCATGCGCGAAACCACCTGCCCCGCCTGCAAAGGCGCGCGGCTCAAGCCGGAGGCGCTGGCGGTGCTGGTTGACGGAAAGAACATCGCGGAAATTACCGCCATGTCAGTGGAAACCGGAGAACATTTTTTCAAAAACCTTAAACTCGGCGCGCGGGACAATATGATAGCCCGCCAGATTTTAAAGGAAATCAACGCGCGGCTGGGTTTCCTTTCCAACGTGGGGCTCACTTACCTGACTTTGGACCGCCGCTCGGAAAGCCTCTCAGGCGGCGAGGCCCAGCGCATTCACCTTGCCACGCAAATCGGCTCGGGGCTTACCGGCGTGCTTTATGTGCTGGACGAACCCACCATCGGCCTGCATTCGCGCGACAACCGCCGTCTTTTAAACACGCTTAAAACATTGCGGGACAGCGGCAACACGCTCGTCATTGTCGAGCATGACGAGGAAACCATCCGCGAAGCGGACCACATCGTGGACCTGGGCCCCGGCGCGGGCGAGTTCGGCGGAGAAGTGATAGCCGAAGGCTCCCTTAAGCAAATACTCAAGAACAAAAAATCGCTCACGGCCGCATATTTAAACGGAACTTTCAAAATCGAAATTCCCGAAACCGCGCGTGCGGGAACGGGGAGCGCGCTTAAAATCAAAGGCGCGGAGCAGTTCAACCTTAAAAACATAGACGTGCCCATTCCGCTGGGCAAATTTGTGTGCGTGACAGGTGTGTCCGGCTCCGGCAAGTCAACACTGGTGCATGAGATACTTTATAAAGCCCTGGCAAAACACCTCAACAACGCCAAAGACATACCGGGCAAACACTCGGGCATAACCGGCATTGAAAAGATAAACAAGGTTATTATAGTAGACCAGTCGCCCATAGGCAGGACACCGCGTTCAAATCCCGCGACTTACACCGGCGTTTTCACCTTCATCCGCCAGCTGTTCGCCAAACTGCCCGAAGCACGGCGCAGGGGTTTCGAACAGGGCCGTTTTTCGTTTAACATTAAAGGCGGGCGGTGCGAAAAATGCCAAGGTGACGGCATAATAAAAATCCAAATGCAGTTCCTGCCGGACATTTACGTCAAATGCGAGGAATGCCAGGGTCGGCGGTTTAACGAAGACACGCTTGC
>Ga0172379_10005350_pt1 | contig 18022 bp, 14 predicted proteins | sample GrowelOW334metaG_FD_119756 | JGI IMG/M metagenome (GOLD analysis project Ga0172379, IMG submission 119756) | Groundwater microbial communities from an aquifer near a municipal landfill in Southern Ontario, Canada - Groundwater well OW334 metaG | ecosystem: Environmental > Aquatic > Deep... | reverse complement strand
GGGTTGCAGGCGGAGCCGCCGCCTGCGATGACGAGCGGCCAGTCGGCAGCGCGGTCCGCCGCGCGGAAAGGAATGCCGCCGAGCTTGAGCATTGTCAGGACGTTCGTATAAGTCATCTCATAGGAGAGCGAGAAGCCGACGACGTCGAAGTCGGCGAGCGGCATCCGGTTTTCGAGAGAGCAGAGCGGCAGTCCGCGTTCGGAAAGCTCGCGTTCAAAATCGGGCCACGGCGCGAAACAGCGCTCGCAGAGCGTGTCCGGAATTTCGTTAATAAGGTGATAGAGAAGAAGGAAGCCGAGGTTGGACATCCCTATCTCATAGATTTCGGGGAAGCAGAGCGCGAAGCGGACGCCGGCGGAGTCCCAGTCATGTTTGACCTGGTTCCATTCGCCGCCGGTGTATCGGGCGGGTTTCGTCACGCGCGGGAGCGCATCGAGCTCGATTTCAACGTTGTGTCTGTTTTCGCTATCAGTCATGCAATCCAAATACTAACAGGGGGGAGATGTATGTCAATGAAAAACGAAAACCGCATATAGATAGCGCGGACATTCGGGAGGCAAAAATCAGACGCTTTCGGAAATTCTGTCTCCTGAGAGGCTGAACACCCTTTTTCCGGTGATCTCGTTGGCGATGTTGAAGTTAAGGCCCCTGATGCGGATGTTAACGCCGGGATAAGTCTGATTTTCCGAGATAACCTTGTTGAGAGTTTGGTGCTCGCCGGGTTTGTAGATATGTTTTCTGAGCTTGAATTTGTTAGAGTAGGATTCGAGCCAGTCGAGAAAATAGCGGTCGTAAGGTTTCACGCGAATGCCGCCGTATTTAGCCTTGAGTTCTTCAGCGGCGGCGTCTTCGGATTGTGCGGCGGATTTCTGAGCCGGTTCCTGTTGGCCGGTCGTCGCGCGCCTGTTTTGCGATTCAGTGATGGAGATTTTTTTCAGCATGTATTCCCGAAGCTTTTCCATTTCCTCTTCGAGGCAGATTGTGGAGCCGACTTCGATGGAAGTGATCGTGTGAGACGGGCCGCCGAGTCTGGGCGTCGACGCCATGACGCCGGCCTTAAGCGTTCCGCCGACGACGAAACCTTTTCCGGGAGCGACAACGATTCTGTCGAAAGCGACAACGAGAGAATGCGAAATATTGGAATGCGCGAAAACTGTTCCGCGGCAAAAAACATTTGCCTGCTCGATGCAGCGAGCCTCAACGGCATTCGCCGCGCACACTATCGCTTTTTCATGGCCGTATATGCCCTGCTCGACGTAGATCGAGCCGTCGCTGCTCACTATCGCGTCTTCTATGGAGCCGAGCACGTGGATGTCTCCCGTTGCGTGAACCTCGAACTTGCTCAGAACGCTCCCATGAATTACAGCGGCGCCTTTTATGTTCAGATTCCCTACTGAGTAATCCACGTTTCCTTTGATTTCATAAACGGGAACAACGCTGATTTTGCGGCCGTCGACTTGAACCATTCCGTCTATCTGAGATATAAGAAACGTATTGTCCATCACGAGCTCAACATTATCGCCGACAATAACATCGGAATCGGAGGAGCTTTTCGTCTTCGCGAATCTCACGGGTTTTCCGGCTTTCGCCGGTATCGCTTTGCCGCGCACGTTTACGCCGGCTACGCCCGGAGTCGGAGGAAGCGCGGAAAGCAGCGATTCGCCCTTCGACACATTGTCCATCTTCTTCACGACTCTGTGGTCGAATCCGGTCGGCGCGGTTTGCGCCGCGGCGCTTTTTTCCTTGTATATGAATCTTATTTTGCCGTTTTCGCCGTTGGCCGGCGGCTTCCCGCGAGCGATGACAATCTCTTTATCCCATACGCCGGTGTAACACATTTCCCTGATTCGGTCCGCATTCAGATTTTCCTTCACGCCGATTTTAGCCACCGCGCCCAGAATCGTCTCCGCCGTGATCGGATTGCCGCCGTACGATTTTCTGAGAATAAGAGTCGCTTCAGTTTCGTCCTGAGATATCCGGATCTCGAAATTTCCGTCGCGCTGTTCGGCGACAGGCACGTTGACAAGCGGGGCGCTCGCTAAAAAGAGACGGTCGAACGCTTCCCGTGAGAAAAAGAATTCCGTCGCCGCATCGTGTATTCTTCTTTCCAGAACGTCTTTGCGGATGTGATAGCCTTTCCCTGTCGGCGGAGTGTAATCCGCGGTTACAGAGCGTCCGTCGGGCGAAAGGCGGACGCTCGCCTTCGCGTCTCTCGCGGGTTCCTGCGCGGGCGCTATGCGGATGGGAACGTTCCAAGGATACCAGAAGGCGACTTCGAGATTTCTGACGTCAAGTTGCTCGATTCGCATCCGGCTCAATTTCTTCTTCAGCTCCTCAAAAAAGGAGTTGTATAAGTCCCTGTCGAATTTACCGATGTTCGTGCGGTCGGCCGCCCTCGGTATTCTTGCCGGATCGATGAAAATGGTGACTCCGTCGCTTGTGTATTTGATCTCGGTCGCCTGTAACCACAATGCAATTTTTCCGTCGACGGGAGGCGCCGCCTCGGACACTGGAGCCTGAGACGCCGCCGCGATGCTCGCGCGGCCCGTTTTACGCGCCGAAACTTTCTCGATAAACGAACTCAGCTCGCGTTCGGATTCCTTTTTTGAAATAAAAGCGAAACGCGGCTCGACATACAATTTCGCCGGCAGATTGTAGGAGCCGGCATCGTCGGCCAGCGCCGCAGCGTACAGGCGTTTATTGTTCTCGAGCAACATGGAGGCAAGCTCGACCCCGTCTATCGCATTCAGATGAAGGTCGGCTATGATTACATCGCACGGAACGCGTTCGAGAAGGCCGCCCGCCTCCACGGCGTCGCGGCAGACGGTTATCGTATGGCCGACGGACGACAGGATTCCTTCAATCAATTTCCCGAATTCTTCATTCTCATAGACGAGGATTATGTCAAGCGGCGATATTTCCTCAACGTTTTCATTCAAACATTTTGTTTTGTACTCGCTCAGTTCGATCAGAAGTTCGTCCTCGCTCATTATCCCGGAGCCGACTATCTTCTTTCGAAACGCATCTAAATCAGCGTCGTTTGTTTCCGCGCTTTTCCCTGCTTCGCCGGAGATAATTTCGCGTACGTTCGGAGGGGTCAGTTTCTGCTTTGAGACGAGAAAAGAAAGAAACCCGTTTTCATTCATAATTTGGTTCCAGTTTGTCCCTTTTGACAGCATCAAAAAGCCCATCAAAACAAAGATACAGTAAAGTATAGTATTTGTAAATTATTTTACAATGAATATTTACTCGGAATAATATCGGAAAGTAGATGCTTGCATATAGAGCGATTAATTCATGTTAAGGAAATGAACTAAGCAGCGTGTCGCGGCGCGTGATTGTACAAAAAAAGCGAGATTATTTTTTACCGTTTTTCCTGCCGTTTTGCTCGAAGAGAAGCTTGTCGAGCGGGAGTTGTTGCGGAATCGGCACGGGATAGTCGGCGTTGAAGCATGCGGCGCAGAAATTCGACCTGTCGAGGCCGGTTGCTTCGAACAGGCGTTCGATGTCGAGGTACTCGAGCGAGTCGCAGCCGATGAACTTGCGGATATCCTCGACGCTTCTTGAGGAAGCGAGAAGCTCCTCGCGGGTGGCCATGTCGATGCCGTAGAAGCAGGGATGTTTGATGGGCGGCGAGCTGACGCGGACATGGACCTCGAGAGCGCCCTGTTGATATAGCATTTTAACGATTTTGCTGCTGGTTGTGCCGCGGACGATGGAGTCGTCCACGAGGATGACGCGCTTGCCCTTGATGTTGTCGCCGAGCGGATTGAGCTTCATTCGTATGCCGAGTTCGCGCATGGACTGGTCGGGCTGAATGAAAGTGCGGCCGACGTATCTGTTTTTGACGAACCCGATGTCGTAGGGGATTCCAGATTCGGCGGCGTAGCCGATGGCGGCTGGCGAGCCGGAGTCCGGAACGCAGAAAACGATGTCGCCGGGGACCGGGGCCTGGCGCGCGATGCTGCGGCCCATGTTGCCGCGGCAGGTGTTGAGCGTGCGGCCCATCATGATGCTGTCCGGGCGGGCGAAGTAAATGAACTCGAAGATGCAGAGCGCTTTTCGCGCGGGTTCGGCGTAACGCATGGCGCTGACTTTTCCATCGGAAATAATCGCCATCTCGCCGGCCTCGATCTCGCGGTAGAACTCGGCGCCGATGATGCTGAGCGCGCATGTCTCTGATGAGAGAACCCATTTCCCGTCGCCGAGGCTGCCGATGCAGAGCGGGCGGTTGCCGTGCGGGTCGCGCGCGCCGATCAGCTTGCCTTCGGAAAGTATGCCGAGGCTGAAAGCTCCCTTGAGTTTGGGCAGCGTTTCCTTGACGGCTTCCTCAAGCGTCGGCGCGGTGGACTGGGCGATCATCTCGGCGATCACTTCGGTGTCAGAAGTGGATTTGAAGACGTGCCCGTTCTCTTCCATGTCGCAGCGCAGCTTGTTGGTGTTGACGAGGTTTCCGTTGTGGGCGACGGCGACATGGCGGAAGCCCTCGGCGACGATCGGCTGCGCGTTCGCTTCGACGCTGGAGCCGGTTGTCGAGTAGCGGATGTGGCCGAGCGCCACATTGCCTTTGAGCAACCGGAGAATCTTTTCCGTGAAAACGAGATTCACGAGGCCCATGTCTTTATAACATGTTATGGCGTCGCCGAAAGTCGTGGCTATGCCGGCGCTTTCCTGTCCCCGGTGCTGCAGGGCGTATAGCCCGAAATATGTCAGTCTTGAAACGTCTTCGTCTGGTCCGTAAACTGCGAAAACTCCGCAGGATTCCTTGGGTTTGTCCGGCCTATCTTCGGCTCTCATCTTCTGCCTCGTATGTAGAATAGTAGTAAGGCGTAAATGCTTCGAATTCGGCGCCGCAAGTGTCCACCAGTTTGTAAACCGGCTTAACGCCGCTTTTTTTCCTGAACTTCCTGAAGGCGAATTCATCTGTTCCGAACAGAACGCTCAACTGCCTGTCCGAGAATCCGTATTCCTTCGCCGCGCGCAGCAAGTCGGGCGTGAACGCCTTCAGGCCCTTCTTCGCCACGGTCTTCAGACTGCTTTCAAAATCAATAATTTCCTTAAGATTATAAAGGAACCAACGGTCAATAGCGGAAATTGCGAAAATTTCATCGAGCGTCATCCCGGAGCATATCGCCTGCTTAAGGTAAATAATACGCTCCGCGTTCGGAATTCTCAACTTTTCGAAGAGTTGTTTTTCGGATTCGGCGGGTTTTTTCGGGTCGTTGAAACCGCTCAGGCCGATTTCCATGGAGCGCAGGCCCTTCTGGAGCGCCTCCTTGAACGTGCGGCCGATGGACATCGCCTCGCCGACCGATTTCATGGCCGTCGTCAGCGTCGGGTCCGCGCCCGCGAACTTCTCGAACGTGAATCGCGGCATTTTCACCACGCAGTAGTCGATCGTCGGCTCGAAACAGGCCGGCGTTTTTTTCGTTATGTCGTTCGGGATCTCGTCGAGCGTATAGCCGACGGCGAGTTTCGCCGCCATCTTCGCTATGGGGAACCCGGTGGCTTTCGACGCGAGCGCCGAGCTGCGGGATACCCGCGGGTTCATCTCGATGATGATCATGCGGCCGTTGTCCGGATTCAGCGCAAACTGGATGTTGGAGCCGCCGGTGTCGACGCCGATTTCGCGAATGCAAGCGATTGAGGCGTCGCGCATGATCTGGTATTCCTTGTCGGAGAGCGTCTGCGCCGGCGCGACGGTGATGCTGTCGCCGGTGTGGATGCCCATCGGGTCGAAATTTTCTATCGAGCAAATGATGACGACGTTGTCCTTCCTGTCGCGCATCACTTCAAGTTCGTATTCCTTCCATCCGATCAGCGATTCCTCGACGAGAACCTCGCCGACGATGCTCGATGCCATGCCTTTGAGCACGGCCAGTTTGTATTCCTCAAGGTTGTAAGCGACGCCGCCGCCGACTCCGCCCATCGTGAAGCACGGCCGGATGATCAACGGGAATCCGATCTCTTTTGCCGCGGCGTACGCGTCCTTGAGGTTGCCGACCTGTCTGCTCTTGGGCAGGTCGAGCCCGATCTTGATCATTGCCTTTTTGAACGAGTCGCGGTCTTCCGCCTTAATGATCGAGGCGATGTTTGCGCCGATCACCTCGACGTTGTATCTGTCGAGCGTTCCGCGTTCGTGAACGGCGATGGCGGCGTTGAGAGCGGTCTGGCCGCCGATTGTCGGCAGAAGCGCCTGGGGGCGTTCCTTGGCGATGATCGCCTCGATGACTTCCGGCGTCATAGGCTCGATATAAGTCGCGTCCGCCATCATCGGGTCGGTCATGATAGTGGCCGGGTTAGTGTTGATGAGAACGACCTGATAGCCTTCGGCCTTGAGCACCCTGCAGGCCTGCGTGCCGGAATAGTCGAACTCGCACGCCTGCCCGATGATGATCGGGCCGGAGCCGATAACGAGGATTTTTTTAATGTCAGTTCTTTTTGGCACGGTTGTCTTTCATCAGATCGATAAAATCCTGAAACAGGTAGTACGAATCGTGCGGTCCGGGCGAAGCTTCGGGGTGGTGCTGGACCGAGAAGACGGGCAGCTTCTTGTGCCGCATGCCTTCGAGCGTTTCGTCGTTCAGGTTGATATGAGTTATTTCAATGTCTTTTTTGTTGAGCGAGTCGAGGTCGACGCAGAAGCCGTGGTTCTGGACGGTGATGGCGACCGACCTGTCGCTGAGGCGCATGACCGGATGGTTGCCGCCGCGGTGTCCGAATTTAAGTTTATAGGTTTTTCCGCCGAACGCGAGTCCGAGAATCTGCTGGCCGAGGCAGATGCCGAAAGTCGGCAGCCGCTTCGCGGTCAGCTTGCGCACCGTGTCGATGACGTATGGGACGCCTTCCGGGTCGCCGGGCCCGTTCGAAAGGAACAGTCCGTCCGGTTTGATCGCGAGAATCTGATCCGGCGTTGAATTAGCCGGGAAGACGGTTATTTTGCAGCCGTAGCTTTCGAGCAGGCGCAGAATGTTGTATTTGATGCCGCAGTCGATGGCGGCGACGTTATATTTGCCTTTATTGTTCCACGGATGAATTTCGCCGCAGGTGACTTCGCGAACGAGGTCCCGTCCGACGAGGCCGGGAGACTTGCGCGCTTTTTCGACGAGGCTTTTTTCATTCAGGTCGATAGTGGAGACGACGGCCTTTTTCGCGCCTTTGTCGCGCAGGTGTTTAGTGAGCGCCCGCGTGTCGACGCGCTCGATGCCGATGATGCCGTTTTCGCGAAGGAAGGCGCCGAGCGACCGCTGGGAGCGCCAGTTGCTTCTTATCTTGCTGTATTCCTTAACGACGAAGGCCTCGACCCACGGGCGGCGCGACTCGTTGTCCTCGTCGTTTATCCCGTAGTTGCCTATCAGCGGATACGTCATCGTCACGATCTGGCCGCGGTATGACGGGTCAGTGAGGATTTCCTGATAACCCATCATGCTCGTGTTGAACACCAATTCGCCGGTCCGTTCGCCGGGCGCGCCGAAACTGGTCCCGTGAAAGACCGTCCCATCCTCTAATGCAATAATCGCCTTATCCATTCGAACTATATTTTATAGTTTAATCGCCCTTCAAAGTCCATAAAGAATTTATGATATTTTCATCTAAACAATTCCAACTTTTCAGTGGAGCCGATTATGCCTTCGGCTTCATGATTTCTCTCCTTGCCGGATTTGTCCGCTTCTCTCGCGGCGGCGGTCGCAAGCGTTTGCATTTCTTTCCCGGCTTTGTGTGACTAATCGCCGTTTTGGGGGTAAAATAACTAATTAAGAACTGTAACGGTGAGCGGAGGGAAGATATGTTCTGTCCTCATTGTGGAAAAGAAATGGCGGACGAAGCGGTTTTCTGCCAGCATTGCGGCGCTCGCAATCCGGCAGCGCCTCAGAGCGAACAGGCAGCTTCAGAACAGGCGCCGCCGTCGGGCGCCCAACAGTATTATCAGCCGCAAGTCGCTCCTGCCTCGGTCATGATTTATCCGAGACAGCATTCGCTGCCTCTCGTCATTGTTCTTAACCTTATTTTCCCCGGCATCGGAAACCTGATCTTCGGGCAAACCGCGAAAGGCCTTGTCATGTTCGCCGCCACCGTGGTTCTGGGAACCGGCACATGCGGCGTTCTCTGGTTCGTGTCGTGCGTCGTAATGACTATCGACGGGGTCATGCTTTCCAACAAGCTCAACAGCGGGCAGCCGATCGGACAGTGGGAATTCTTCGGTTAGAACTGATGTTCCGAAAATAATTCAAAGTTTTAACCTCAGCGTTTATCGGCGATTAACTTTTCAAAGTGCAAATTGAATTCGCGCCGCCATTGCGAGGCGTTCTTTGACGAAGCAATCCCGGACTCAGGCTGCGTCATTGCGAGGAGCGAAGCGACGCGGCAATCCCGGACTCAATTCCAGTTTCCGCCTCCGCGCCCGGCCGTATGCTGCGTCATTGCGAGGAGCGAAGCGACGCGGCAATCCCGGACTCAATTCCAATTTCCGCCTCTGCGCCCGGCCGCCTTTATCACTCTGTTACGTCGACATCCGCGGCTGCGACGAGGCTGACCGCGCCGACTTTCCTGTAGACCTCGTTCGGTTTGCGCTTCACGCCGCCGACAGTCAGCAGGTCCTTGTCTATTGAAATGCCGAACAGGCGTTCGTTTTCCTTGAGGTAGGGAAGGATAAGTTGCCAGTCAGCGTCTGTGAACTCTTTGAAGACGCCGCCGTTGAGCTGTTCCTCGAGAGTCATGCCGTGTGGATCGCGCAGGTAAATAGCGCCGCCGGAAGCGAGAGAGAAGAGATTGCTGCCGGGGTAGGGGCGCGGGCAGGGGGCCAGCTTGCCGAAGTCGTCGTATTCGAGAGAGTTGAGCACGACGAAACCGCCGCCGTTCAGCGGGTCGCCCGCCATGAAGCTTTCCGCGAGATAGTCGAGGCACGTGCCGTTGATTACGACGCGCGGCTTGCCGACCGCATTGATGAGCGGCCTGCCGGCGGCGTTGCCGAGAATATAAACCTCGCCGCCCTTAGCGCCGTACATGAAAGTCTGGCCGACGCATCCGTAAACAACGAGTTTGCCGCTCTTGCTGATCTGGCCGAGTTGGTCCTGCCCGTCGTTGTGAACGCGGATTTCGAGGCCGTCTATGCCTGAAGCGAGATAGTCGCCGGGCAGGCCGTAGCAGTCGATCCGTACGCCTTTCGAGTTCGGGCCGAGACCGACCCCATGGAATCGCTGCCCGGTCGTGTTGAACACGATGAACCGCTTCCAGCCAAGTTCGTAGGCGTCGACAATGATTTTCGAATCACGGTCTTCAAGTTCCGGCGTGAATTTCTGGGAATTGATTACGAGGATTTCCTCGCCTTTTTTCGGCGCCCGGAGTTTGTGGCGCGAACTCCAGCCGATCAGCCGGTAGCGCGATTTCCGCCCGTCGTCGGCGATCAGCGGAACCGCGAGGAAGATCGATTCGAGAGCGCCGCGCACGAGTTGCAGGACCGAGCTGCGTTTCTTCGTTCCGGTGGGATATATCCTGTCGTTAAGAATCGAAAGCGTTTCGATGACTGTCGCCTTCCGGTCGTCGTTTCCGACAGCGGCTGCGATCAGCTCATTGAGAAACTTGCGGATGACGGCGTAGTCGCACGATTTCATTTTCAGAGTCGCGGCGAGCGCGAGGTTTTCCGCGTCGCCGGCTGCGAGCAACTCACGGACCATGTCCGAGTCGATGCCTGGTTGATCTGAAGCGACGGCGGCCGCTGCTGCGACATTGAAATGCTTCTGTTCCGGCGGAGTGACGACTTCGTTGCCGAACTTGTCCATGCAGACGAGTTTTTTGCCGGTCGGGGATGACGCGTCGTCGCTGACGGTGAAGATGAAAGCGCCGCCGTTGTCGCTGCTGCCGCCGCGGGCGTTCCAGTATTTGTCGGCCACCGGGCAGAAGCGCGAGTCCTCGGCTGCGAGGCTCTGCAGGGTCGCGTCGATCGCCTGTTTTTCGGAGCAGATCAGTCCGATCTGCACCTCTCCGTTCTGGACTGCGAACACCTGTGGACGCAGCATCGCGGTGTCGGTTATGCCCATGAGCTGCAATTTTCTTTCGCGCGGGATGTTGCGCGCGATGATAAAAAACCAAGGGCCGTCCGGAGAGCCGTGAATCTGAGTCGCCTGCAGCATGCGGTAGATTTTCTGTTTCGCCGGCGGCAGGAGATCGAAGTCCATCTCCGTCGTGGGCGCCAGCGATTCGATGATATATTCGAGCGGATAGCCGTAGACCCGGTTCAGCAGGTCGAACACGAGCACGGACACTTCGGTGTCCGTGAGAAACTGCGGCCTGATGTTGCGCTGTTCGAGATATTCGGAGACGGAGTAATAGTTCGCGAAGTCGCCGTTGTGGACGAGCGCCTCGTCCATGCCGATGAACGGATGGGCGCCGGCCGGATGCCAGACGCGGCCCTTTGTGGGATAGCGCTGGTGGGCAATCCATACATGGGCCATGAACTCCTGAAGCTTGTAGTACTCGACGGCCTCTTCGGCGTAGCCGACGATCTTGAAGATCATAATATTGCGGCCGTGCGAGAGGACAAACGCTTTTTTGTATCCGAGAGAGGCGTAATATTCCCTGTTGATGCGCACAGAGTTCTGAGAAACGAATTCGTCCTCCGCGTCCTGCCTGTCGAGCGACTGCAGTTTGTTCGAGGCGATGAACTCGTCGAGAACATCCGGTTTGACGCGCACGAAATAGCGATAGACGTCAGGCGGCTTGACGACGAACGATTTGATGTCGCGCCAGTTGCTGATCGTCTCCTGCTTGCATGAGTGCGCCACGTTGAAATACTTATGGATGTATTTGCGCTCGATGGACCTGACGGCCGAATCCTCGATCACCGCGAGTTGCAGGAGGTAGTGCGTTTCGAGAACCTCGCGGGATACGCCGAGCTGTTCGGGGATCAGGCCTGCCGCCGCTATGCCGCCGCCCTTGCCGTTGCCGCGGTTGTGCATCTGAACGGACGGCGCGTGAATGTGCCGGCCGGCGACTGGAATCGTGCAGCAAAATCCGGTGACTCCGCAGCCGCCTTCGGCTTCCATCGGGTCACGTTTGCCCGCCTCGGGTTCAGGCGCTTCCTTATATAACATCTCGCGCGACGCCGTAATCCGCGCAATCCTGTCGTCTGCATTTGTTTTCATCTATCCACCTCTGAGGCCGCTTAAGGGTTGGGCGCAGCATCCTGCGCCCCTTCGGATTGGCGCGTCATGCCGCGCCAATTCAATATGCGCCGTTTTTGTTATGCTATTTCGACTTCGATTTCGAAATTTTCGCTTTCGGCCCCTTGGCCGCTTTTTCCGCCGCTGTCGGCGCGGTGTAGAGCTCTTTGCGTGAAGCCAACAGATTTTCAATCATTTGATCCGATGTGTTAACCATAATGATTCACTCCTCGTTTATATTTCAGTTATAAGTAAGATCGTCGTAACCCGGATAATCCAGGTGATATAGAACGTCGGTGCGGCCTCGCAACTTAGCGATTGATGTGATGCCGAGCCTTGCGAGGATTGTCCGTATCTGTTCGTTCCATGAGTTGTACAGGTTGATAATGCGCTGCGATGCGTATTCAATGTCCATCGCAAGAGACAGTTCCGGGTCGGTTGTGGCGATTCCGCGCGCGCAGCCGCGGCCGCTCTCGCAGTTTCCGCAGCGGATGCAGTCCAGCGCGACCATTTCCGCCGTGCCGATTACGCAGGCGTCGGCGCCGAGCGCGATCGCTTTCACGATGTCGTGCGCGCAACGCAGGCCGCCGCTCGCGATCAGCGTGACTTCGTCCCGCACGCCTTCCTGCGTCAGGAAGTCATGCACCTTCGGTATCGCGTATTCGATAGGCATCGCTATGTTTTTCTTCGCTATGTCGGGGGCCGCGCCGGTGCCTCCGTAGCTGCCGTCAATGTGAACGATGTGCACCCCGGCGTAATAGCAGCCGATCGCGACCATGTCCACGTCGGACGGAGTCGAGACTTTCGCCGAAACAAGCGCCGCCGGGTTCATCGCCTTTATCCAGTCGACATGCTTTTTGTGGTCTTCGATGGAATAGACGCTGTGGAAGGGGAAGGGCGAGAAGAGCGAGGAGCCGACCACCGCTTCGCGCATCCGGGCGACGGCGGGCGTGTTCTTGTCGCCGAGCAGATGGCCGCCGAGTCCGGGTTTCGCGCCCTGCGCGTATTTAAATTCCACTATCTTTACGCGTTTGATAGTTTCCTCGCGAACGCCGAACAGCCCGGTCGCGATCTGCGTGATGACGTGGTTGTCATAAGGCTCGAGCATTTCCGGAAAGCCGCCCTCTCCGGTGCAAGTGAACGTGTTCCAGGCGGTCGCGGCGCGCGCTTTGGCGACCATCGCCGTGTTGCTGATGGAGCCGAAGCTCATTCCGCCGCCGTACCACGGAACGCTGATCTTGATTCGCGGCGCCCGGTCTCCGTACCTGTGGTTGAGGACGACTGACATGTCGACATCCGCCGGGTTGACGGTTTTTGAGAGCCGCGCCGGGAATTGGATTCTCATTCTGTCGAATCCGCCGCCGGAGCGGCCGAGGTTGCCTTCGAGATACTGATTGGTGATGCGGCCGTTTTCAGCCTGATCCCATGTGCTTATGATCAGTTCGTTAGGCCAGCGCATGTCGCCGAGCGCCTCGAACGCCGGATGCAGCTTCAGCGTCAGCGCGCCGGCCGGGCATTTGTCGATACAGAAATAATTCTCTTTCCGGCACTCGTCTCCGCGGCACTTGTAGTCGCGCGGGCGGAGCGTCTTGTCGTACGCCGGATAGCGCAGGTGGACGCCGTGCGGGCACAGCTCGGCGCACTTGCCGCAGCCCGTGCAGGCTTCGCTCCGGATGATTTTGTATTTGCCGATCGGGTTTCTGTAACGCGACGGCGTGATTTTCACATCTTTTACCGGTCTTGGCAGCGTTTCTGTTGTAGAGCTCATTTTGTCACGTCCTTCGCGGGAAAATCTTTTCGAAAGTATCGCGTTCGAGGTCCTCGCGGAACATCGCGCGGCCGAATTCCGCGCGCAGCCTGCGCACTTCGCGAATCCCCATCGCGCCCAGAACTTCGAGCAACTGGTTCCTCCACGAGGCGGCCAGATTCATGATCCGCGCCGCGCCGTGCTCCGGCGGAATTCCGGACATTTCCACCGGACAGTCGAGTCCGTTTTCGCAATTGCGGCACATCCTGCATTCCATCGCTATCAGGAACGGAAGGCCAAGCGACACGCAGTCGGCGCCGCAGATGATCATTTTCGCCATGTGTTCGGCCATCGCGATCCCGCCGCCCGCTATCAGCGTCACGTTGTCGCGGATGTTTTCCTTGACGAGCGTTTTGTGTATGCGGCGGAACGCGTCTTTGATGAACTCTGTCTTGCCGTCCGCCGCCGGCACATTTCCGTTCAGCCCGGCGCACAGGTGGATGACTTCAGCGCCCTGCTTCGCCAGTTCCAGCGTAATCGCGTCCGAATCCTGCGTCATGGCGACGCGTATCATCACGACCGCTCCGCTGTTTATTTCCTTTACTTTCTTAGCATGCTTCATTACGCCTTTTGCATAGCGCAACGCGACGATCTTCGCCGACTTGATGCGCGCGGCGTTTGCTTCAACCTCGCCGCCGTTCATCAGCGGACAGATGATATCTTTATATTTCGCGAGCTTCTTCGAGTAATTCTTCACGTCGAGAATAAGGAACGTATTCATCTCGCGGGCGGAGATCGCAAGCGCCTCGAACACGTTGTCGGACAAGTCGCCGAACGGCGGCGAGTCGATGAAGAACGGAACCGGTATGTCGAGGAGCGTCGGCGGTTCGATTGTGAGTTCGCCCTTTTTATTAAAGCGAAGGAAGGGCAGTTTCGCGCCGACGTCGACCGAGGTGGAGATGTACTCGCGGCCGTGGATGCCGTCGCGCGTCGGGCGCACGATCTCGGACATGTCGGTCCACATCGAATCGAAACCCGGCCCTGAGAACGGGCCGCCGTAGCCTGCGCCTGACACCGGGATCTTGCCGGTCGTCGCCTGTTTCCAGATGCTTATAATCAGGTCCGGTTTCCAGTAGCCCCCGCCGAGCCATTTGAACTCGGGGTTGATCGTCCGGTTGACTACTCCGCGCGTGCAGTTCTGCACGCAGCTAAGGCAGTTCATGCATTCGTTCATATACTCGACCGGCCTGTCGAGCGCGCTTGTGAACTTGGATTCGGTTTCGTAGTTTCTATAGACGCATTTCTTCTTGACGCAGTTGTGGCATGCGCCGGCGCAGTTCTCGTTGAAGTCCACGATGCCGTATTTGCCGACGGGCGTGAACCGCGGCGGCGCTTCCTTGGCGTGGATGTTATATTTCTTCGGCATTACAATCCTCCGGCTGTTGTCTCAGCTTCGCGGCGGCAGTCCCGCCTGCTCCATGATCATCGGGACGGCTTCCTCCCACTCGATCGCCATGATGTGCACTCCGGCCACGCCCTGCGTCGCCTTGAGCTTCTTTATCGTCTCCACCGCGATCTTTATTCCTTCCTCGCGCCATTTCTCCTTCGGCGTTCCTTCCATCCGCTTGATGACCTCGTCCGGTATGTCCATCCCGGCCACGTTGTTCTTCATGTACTTCGCCATGCCCGGCCCCTTCAGCGGCGTCACTCCGCCGAGGATGTAAACCTTTTCCGTCAGGCCCATGTCGCGCAGTATCTTCATCCATTTCTTGAATTTCGCGATGTCGTAGATGCACTGAGTCTGGATGAACTTCGCGCCGGCCGCGACTTTCTTTGCGAGCCTGATCGCGCGGAACTCGAACGGGTCCGCGAACGGGTTCTCGGCGGCGCCGACGAACATTTTCGGCGGAACGGCCATCTTCTCGTCCTCGCCCAGAAAGACGCCCTTTGAACACATCGCGGTGACCGTCTGGATCAGTTGAATCGAGTCGAGATCATAAACGTTTTTGCCTTCCTTCATGTTGCCGAACTTCTGGTGGTCGCCGCTGAGGCAGAGCATGTTGTGGATTCCGAGCGCGGAAGCGCCGAGAATGTCGCTCTGAAGCGCGATGCGGTTGCGGTCGCGCGTTACCATCTGAAGGACGGGCTCGATGCCTGCTGATTTCAGCAGCGCGCAGGCGGCGAGACTGCTCATGCGCACGATCGCGGTCTGGTTGTCGGTGACATTAACAGCGTCAACGCAGCCCTTGAGAAGGGCTCCCTTTTTAAGGATAACTTCAGGATCGGCGCTTTTCGGCGGCCCGCACTCTGCGGTTACCGCGAATTTTCCTTGGTTTAGTATGCGTTGTAAGTTGCTGGTCGTATTCATTAGATCGTGTGGTCCTCCAAAACAGTTTTGCGGGGTCCGCCGTCTCTTGCGGTCGACCACTTCTTGGGCTGCTCGACTGCCTTGAGGTTGTCGAGCTGTCCGATTGTCTTAAGCCGGTCGTAAATCAACTGCCATGCGCACTTCACGTCCGGGTCTATCTCGCACTTGCCGTCTTTCGAGCCGCCGCAAGGCCCGTTGAGAAGGCTCTTCGAGCAGCGCGTGACAGGGCATACGCCGCCGAATCTTCCGATCAGGCAGTCGCCGCAGCCGAGACAGCGCTCTCCGAACACTCCCTGCTTTTCCAACACGCCGAGATGCGACGTGTTGACAGCCGGCAGCACGATTTTGTCCGGAAACCGCTCGGCGAGAAACTGCACTCCCGCTCCGCACGCCATCGACAGTATCACGTCGTGGTCCGCCGCGAGAGGCGCGAGTTCCTCTATGAACTCCGGCTCGCACTGCCGCTCCACCGTTATTTCCGTCACGGTGAGCTTCTGTTTTTTCCTTTTCGCCGCGATCTTCAATTGGGACGCGAGAAGAGCGACTTCCTTGTCGCCGCCCGCGAAACATACCTTTACGCATGTCCCGCAGCCGACTACCAGAACCTTCCCATAGCCCTTGAGCATCTCGGCGATCTCGATGAAATGCTTTCTTTCGCCTACGATCATTGTTTTGCCTCCAGTACACTTTTACAAAGCCGGCGAATTCTTTCTTATCTTTCCGGGCGGCAGGCGCGCTTTTCAACTCTACTATCTGAAACACTGCATGATTCGCTATTGTTTCAGACACACGCTCGCCGTCCCGCACATGCCTTTTTCAGTTTTTCAATCCTTTCGGGACTGTGTTTTTTTTCCGTTCGCCGCGCCGAGTTTCGAAAACACGGCTTCGGCTTCCTTCACTATTTCGTTGAAGTTCGGCGCCGACGGGACCGGCGGCCGCACGATCATAACCCGCTCCGGCTCGACGCCGATCTCGCCCAGCAGCCGCTTCGCGCTCTCGACGCGCTTGCCGGTTCGCTTGCTGCCCTCGATCAGCTTGCATTCGCTCTCGGGGCATGCGATGATCAGAACTCCTTCGGCTCCGTTCTCAATCGCCTTCAGAATGTGGATCGTTTCGACCCGGCTGCTGCACGCCAACTCGATCTTGTGCGCGTTTTTCGCTTTCGCTTTCGCTTTTCCGGCCTGCCAAGGATCTGCGTCGCCGTACAAGCTGTTGCTGCAACAAAATACTGTTATGTTCGCCATTTTTCTTCGCCTCTTTTCGCAATTGGCAATCGCGCGAAGGGGCGACCGCAGGCCGCCCCTCCATAATTGCATCCGCCGGCATGTCGCGCGCGCGGATTATTTAACAGATTTACGCCATTCTTTGTTTCCGCGCTCTCGCGCGGAAGCTGTGTTCAGTTCCTTCAGCCGGCCCGTTTGCCGGGCGGCGCTTTCATCGGAATTCACAGCTTTCGATACTCGCGGTCTCGCGGGCTTCGTCGGCGGTGTCGGCGTAATTCCGTTTTCCTGTAGGGCTTCCTTACCCTATGGCTTCGTTGCCCCTTTCACCAGTTCTTATCCTTATGCATTCGTGCAGATCGAAGACGAATATCTTCCCGTCGCCGATCCGGCCTGTCTGCGCGCCTTTCGTGATCGCGGCTATCGCCGGTTCCACGAAATCTTCGTTGACCGCGATCTCGAGTTTTATTTTTTTCAACAGGTGGCCGGCTTCCTTGTGTCCTCTGTAGACTTCCGTCACGCCGCCCTGCCTGCCGCAGCCGAGAACTTCGACAACCGTCATCAGGTTGATCCCGCCCGCTCGCAGCAGATCCTGAACTTCTTCCAGCCGGTCCGGCTGTATCATCGCTATTATGTATTTCATTTAGTTCGCTCCCTCAATCCAACACTGTATAGCCGGCTTCGCGGTGCTGCGTCAGGTCGAGACCGATCCGCTCTTCGTCCTCGCTCGCGCGAAGCCCGAGCGTCACGTCCACCAGCTTGAAAATTATGTACGTCGCTATGAATGAGTAAATCCCGGTCACCGCCACGCCGGCGAGTTGTATCCCCAAAAGTTTGGCGCCGCCGTAGAAAAGTCCGTTCGCTCCGGCTGCGTTTATCGCTTTCGACGCGAAGAGGCCGGTTGCTATTACGCCCCACACGCCGCCGATTCCATGAACGCCGAACGCGTCGAGCGAATCGTCATATCCGAGTTTTCCCTTAATGTAAGACACCATCAGATAACAGATGCCGCTTGCGACAATCCCGATGATCATTGCGTTGCCCGCTGAAACGAATCCGGCGGCGGGGGTGACGGCCGCGAGGCCGGCCACGGCGCCTGTCGCCATTCCGAGAAAAGTCGGCTTGCCGGGCCCGTTCGCCCACTCAAGCCCCATCCATGTGATCATGGCGGCCGCTCCGGCGGAGTTCGTCGCAATGAAGGCGTTCGAAGCCAGCCCGTTCGCCGCGAGCGCGCTGCCCGCGTTGAATCCGAACCAGCCGAACCACAGCATGCCCGCTCCCAGAGCGGTGAAAGGCAGGTTGTGCGGCGGCGCTACCCGGTGCGGGTATCCCGTGCGCTTTCCGAGCACGATCGCCGAGACCAGCGCGGCGATTCCCGCGTTGATGTGAACGACGGCGCCGCCCGCAAAGTCGAGCATCCCCATATTCTTCAGAAAACCGCCCGCTCCCCATACCCAGTGGCAGATCGGGTCGTAAACCACAAAAGCCCAGAGTATTGAGAAAATGCAGAATGCGCTGAACTTCATCC